>OLHG01000013.1_pt1 | contig 131578 bp, 242 predicted proteins | sample 1605971 | NCBI WGS metagenome assembly OLHG01 (sample SAMN03283289) | human gut metagenome | biome: human-associated habitat; material: feces | host: Homo sapiens | place: Peru | collected 2012 | reverse complement strand
TATTCTAATCAAATTCAATACTATTAAAAATTGAATTATCTCCTTCATCTGAATTATTTCCTTCAATGTCTAAAATAATATTACGATTAGAACTAGATCGAATAGTACTTTGTATAGAAGAACCTAATTTAGTTATATAAGAATCTGAATATTTACGATTATTCTTCTCGTAATAATAGAATGAATATAATAATCGATCTCTAAAAGCTAAACAATATAAAAGATCTCTTTTCCTATCGCTCCACCACCCTGAGAATGTAATAGATTTCTATAAATAATAATTTAACTTAGATGATAAACTAGTACTATCATTTATAATTGAATTAGGCCAATTTAATTCTTTTGCTGACTAACAAACATAATCTAATTTATCTGCCGCTAAAATAAATTTAATAATAGAAGAACTGTCTTCATCTTCCAAGCCATTCTATTCAGTACCGCCTTGTAATTTTAAATTTAAAGCAGTATAATCAGAAGCAATAGTATTTCCTATATCAATTAAACTAGATACCTAAAATAAATCCTTTAGAGTATCCATATTATCTAAATCAATTTTAGTATTTTTTAATTTCTCAATTAAATCAACGCAAGCATTAAAAGGATATAAAAAATTATCATTATCATCAGTACCAATAAAATTAATAAACGCTTTAGTATCAGAATCTAAATTATCAGTCTATCCTAATAATTTATTTAAATTTCTACGAGATTGTTTTAAACGTCCATAATACCATAAAATTTCATGTATGCCACCCAAAACTTTTTGATATAATAATTTATCTAAAGCATCATCGTCATCTTGATCTTTTATAATAGCTAAATACCCTATTATAGTATCATATAATCCTTGAATAGAAGTCCAAGCATCAATATAATAATTCATTTGATTCCGACGAGCCTCAGCTTCAGAAGTATTGGTACTGCCCAGCCCTGCTAAAACTCTATTATAATGATTTTTTATATTAGTTAAAATCTCAGTAATATTAATTGAAGACTCAATTTGCTCAAGATTATCTTTTATTGAGTTGTAATTAGAAGAAGTAACATTTGTTAATTGATTAGCTATACTCTAATAAATTAAACAATATAACCATAATGCCGCTTTATATCTATAAACAGTTGCATTATAACCATCATCAGTAAGCGTTTGACCATTTTTATCAGCGATTTCATAAATTTGATTTAATAAACCACTATAATCATTCGCAATAGAATTAGCATTTTCAATAGCAGAATTCTAATTATTATAAAGAGATTGTAATAAAGAATCTAATTTATTTAATTTAGAATTAATACCTTCTTTAGTTGGTTGCTAAATTAAATCTAATAAATCCTATTCTTCTTCATCCTATAATTTTAATTCAGTATACATACCTTTATTTATCTACATTCGCTTAATTGTTTTTAATACTTCTTTTTTTATTTCAGCTTTCTTCTCTTCAGTAATATCATTTGACCATAAATCAACAATATCAAAATTCTTTAATGCTGCTGGTTTCATAGTATTTAAAATTTCATTAATAATATTACGATCCTGCCAATTAATTATTCTTTCTAAACGAGATTGATGATCATTTAAATCTTCATAAGGAATATTATTTGATTCTGATAAACCATTTAATAAAGTATTATAACTGCGAGTTAAAGTTAAATATCTCTAAAAATTATTATCAGCTTCTGCTATTAGTTCATAATTACGATATAAAGCTCTTAAAAATTCTGATTGCTATATATAATTATCTTTAGCTCGTTTTGTTTCACTATCATTTACTTCAGTATAATAATCTAAAATTTCTAACTAAAACGTTGCTTCCGCTATTAGCCCCGTACCAATCTTAATTATATCAGGAGAGCTTAAATTAGAAAAATATCTATTATCATCATACTCTAACTCTACAGAATTATCAAAACGAATATAAAAATCTTTAATCTAATCTTGCTATACAATTGACTTAGCAATACTATTTTCATCAACAGTCCAATCAGTATGATAAAACTCAGGAACTGGATTATAATCTTCTTTATTCAACCAACGAATAGCTGTTGATAAATAATCTTTTTCATGAATTAATTCATTATTATTTTTTATAGTTTTATAGAATGTAGCGTTTTTTAATAAATCTTCTAAAGATTTTATCTAAGCATCATAAAAATCATTAATAGCTTTATGGTCAAACATAATAGCAGTTTGTAATTTTTTTTCTCTTAAATCATTTAATGCTTTAATTTGATTATTAATATAATCTTGATATTTATCTGTAGCTCCTTTAGGAATAATATAAACATCCTTAACTAATTTATATTTTCCATCTTTTTCAACATACAACTCTAATTCATCATTTAAATATGTCTTTTTATTTTTAATTAAAACATAATATAATCCAACTTCTTCGTCATATTGAATGTCATGTAATTTTTCATAACGATATTTTTCATTGATATAAAATGAAGTGTCAAAATCATCAATCACTGATTTCCAATAACAATCATAATATTGACCAGTCTTTACTCCAAAAATATTAGTACGCTATGTTGGCATCCAAGAGTCAAAATGAGGAAAATACTCATACATCTAAAATACACAAAATTCATCATTTACATTAAAATATTCTCTTACTTTTGGAGTTAATTCATCTATTGGATAGGGCTCTCCAAAAGGAGAAACAGAATATAATAAATATTGACTTCCGAAATTTTCTTCATAATCATATTTAGAATAACTACCATCAGCTTGAGGCAAACATACATGAGTTGCTTTTCCATCACTAATCGCCCAAGGTACTCCAGATGGATTTTCCGCAGTTATCTTTGCCCATCCTTCAGGAGTGACATATTCATAAGGTACAGCATAAATAGGTATTAATTCGCGCACTTTTATGTGTAATTGTTCTAAATTTAAAACTTTTAATTTATCTCTAGTATAGTTATAGAATTGAGTATTAATATAAGACATAATATTGCCAGGTTCAAATCCTTTAGCCGCTAAAGTATCATAAATTTTTTCAAATGCAGAATTTGCATCTAATTTATTTAATACAATTCTTTCATTTAAAGAGCTTAATGCATTTCTAAATTTATTAACATCTGATTCAGTTAAAGACTAATCTTTCTATTTAGTAACTAAAGTGTCTAATTCAGTTAATACTGGATTAACTCCTACAAACTAATGACTTAAAATTGTTTTTAATTTTACTTCAGTGATTGCATCAAAGTCTCCATATCGAACTCCTTGATACTGGCATTCTAAAATGCCTACTGGATGAGTATATTCATCATTAGGTATTCTAATACGACTTATTTTTCGACTTGAATTATTATAAGTATATGAACCAGTAATTCCAATTAAAATTTCATCTTCTGTTTTTTCTGACACATCACCATAAGTTAAGAAAATACTAGACCCAGGTAATAAATCTTGAACAGAAAATTGACTAATATTATTTGATTCAAAATCTATAGTAATATCCATACCTGGCTCATATTCATTTAAATAATAACTACGCCATAATGAAATATATTTACTAACAATATCAGATTTTATAAATCCATATTTTAATAAATTTTCATAAGTTAAATCCGCAATTTCAACACATTGTCCGGTAAAAGAATGAAGCATACGTCCTAGTGTATCTACTGGCGACATAGAAATATTCATAATACGAACGATAAAATTCCCTTCTGGTCCAGACCGGAATAATTTAGGCTATCCATTATTTAACCAATCTAAGACTTCCATTTTAAAATTGCGCTCTTTATGAATATTATTTTCAATTAAATCACAAGGATTTTCTAATACTTTTTCCATACGATCAAAAAATTCTGTACTATTTTTAATATCGGCATGGTCAGTACAAGTTCTAATATAATCTTGAATTTCTCTATCATAAAATAAAATTTCATCATCCATTTGGTAAGAAATTAATCCACTAATAGGAAATTCTTTATAAGCAACTTTTCCATTTCTGAAAATAAAGGGAAATTTATTGCCAATTGTATTTGTTTTTTGTTCTAATATTGTAGTTTTAAATGAAGATACTTTAGGATTGAATTTTACTTTTAAAACTCTATCTCCATCATATAAAAAGATATCTTCAAAATCAACTGAAACGGGTTCACTTTCAATACGAGAAGAGTAAATACCAAACAAATTATATTGAATTATACCATAAATATATTTAACACCTTGTTTAACAGTATAATCATTATAATCCACTAATGATGGTTTCATATTTTCAAGTTTAAATCGTTTTAATTCTAACCAAGAACGATATTCATCCTCTTCGCTGGCCCTTACTAAAATGTATTGACCAAAATAAGTATCTTCTTGTTTATCTACTTGGTATTCAATATTAGAATCATATCCTAAAATATGTAAATATTCTTTAGCTAATTCAGTAGATAAATTAGCCGTAGTAATAATATTTTGGCATAAATTAATTAAACTCTAATCTGTAACAATCTAATCTAACTCTGTTTCATCAGCATTTATAGAATCCTATAAATAATTTAAATAAGAATTTACTCTATTCTATAAAATAATATTTAAATTTTTATATCCTTCAAATGAAGTAGCAATATATACTGTAGTATTCCATAAAAATTTACTAAATAAATTATAATAATTTATTTCTTCTTTTTCTTTACCGATATTTTCTATAACAGAACCTAAATATTCTCCTAAATATAAATCAAATTCTTTTGATTCCATAATTAAAGACTCTAAAATACCAGTAGAAATACCACACATATCATTTAATAATGAAACATTATCTCGTAAATATATTCTATACTTTTCTAAAATATTAACAACAAATCCTGATTCCTAAATTCGATCAACCCACTCTTTAATTTGCGGATTATCTGGACTATTTGCCCCTTGATAGAATCGTTTTAATTTTATCATTAAATTTTTAGAATAATTATAATAAGTATTAATACGAGTCATTTCCTTAATAACATTTTCTTGACGGACTACTCGTTCAATACCATGAAAATTAACATTAATACATCCACTATTTGGATGAGGGTCTGTTGTGATTGAAATACTTTTACTAGGAGCTAATAAAGTTTCTGCTGTTACTCTATACATTGGGCTTGATGCCACATATCCATTTAAAGTTGTAACAGTATAAACTAATTTATAAACTTCACTAGTTTTAATGAAACTACTTAAAACAACTGAATCAGTAGATATTCCATATTCAATATCATTAGAATTATTATGTAATAATTCACCAGTGGTATAATATAATTCCCCTTCTTCTGTATAAAATGAAAAATTATAAGAATATACTTTTTCACTCTAATCAAAATCAGAAGATAATTCATACAAACCAAATAAATTATTATTAAATAAATTAATACTATCAATTGAATACCCTTTAACTGAAATTTTAGGTTCCTAAATACATTTAATAATACCAATAGTAGAATAGTATCCTGTTAATTTTTTAACAACATTAACTGTAATAGTTTCTTTCGTGTCAGGATCTTCTTTTGTTTCAGTCTATGTATATTGTGAAATATAGGCTAATTGTACCTTGTAATACTAACCTTCATTTAATAAGGCTCCCTAAGAAGGAGGTATCGTAAATGTAACAGTAGAATTAGCAGTATTAAAATCCATTGATTCGATTGGATTAAATAAATAAGTATTTGTTGAAGCAGTTTTTAATCGTAAAACAAATCCAACAAATTCTTTATCATTGACCGCGGCACTCGCAGTAAAAGGAATTGTAATCTGAACATCCTTTAATACTTTCGTGTCGCCTGTTTCAATATAACTCTTACAAAAAGCAGGTAAAGTACCTGCTATTACAGGAGGATATAATCTTTCAGGCATAGTCATTCTCCTTTACCACATAATTATTATTTATTTTCCAATGCTTGAATGCGTTTTACTAAATTTGGAATTGTTGTTTGCTATAATGTATTGAAATTACTTTCCAAAATTTGGATACGTTGTTCTAATTTATCGCACCTATCAATTAAAGTCTTAATAGTAGAATTTGAAGATAAATTACATTGGACGGGTACTCCATTTAAGAAATATACTGGGTTCCCAGAGCTTCCAATATTTAATAAACTTTTATAATCAGCACTTGCTAAATTCTATGCTGAAGTAGCAGTTTTTATCCAAGCTTCTCCCTAATCGTTTATTTTAAATATATTTTTTTTATTATCAAAAGCGTATAAACCATATTCTTCTAAATTATTATTATTTTTAAATGTACCCATTAGTACACCTTTAGTCTAATTACTATTTAATTGTCCTACTGTAGTAGAAATTAATTGTAAAGTTTCGTCATTAAAATTAATAGCTGCCCCTTGTAAATCATTCCACATTGCAATAGGATAATTATTTTTAATCACTACAATAGGCTATATCCATACTATTTTGTCTGTTTTATTCTATGCCTATACATAGAGACAAGTTGAATTATTATCTTGAGAGGAAAATACAGTAGGCGGAATAATTATATTATTTTCAAATTTCCACTATGCTAAAATTTTGTTCTCATCATTTTTAATATTATTCTGCAAGCTCCAATTTAAATTTTCAGATACAGTTTCAAACCCATCCATTTCAGTTGTATATTTAAAAATTTGATAATTAGTTTTTTCATATACCGGTTTTTTACCAGTAATATCATAAGTTATTATAGAGCATCCATCAGCACAAACATATTCTGGATTAAATGTAGTAGGAATACTAATATATCCCTCTAAATTATTATTATTATAAGTTCCTTTTACTTTAACCACTAATTTTGATAAAAGATTAATATCAGATTCTGTTAATGCTTCATGAATTTTAATAATATTATCCACTAATGAAATCTTATCAGAATTTAAAGAATTATAATACCATTCATAAGTTAATTCAATATCAGAACGTCCTTGCCAAGTATAATCATATAAATTAGCAACTATTCGATACTCCTTATCTTGAGAAATAGGACAAATAACTTTACAATCCTTATACTAATCTTTAATTTTTTCTTGTAGTGATAATTGAAGTACACAATTAGCCCCAGAAGAGCCGCTATTACCAAATAATAATTCAATTGAACTGGTATATATCTAATTATTAATTTCAATTTCACATTTAATTGTATTATTTCTAAAAAGTGGATTGTATAAAGAGTTAATTCTAAAAGGTATATAATATATTTTAGTTGTAGGATTTAAATAATCATACATAGGAGCAGTATTTTTATCAGTATTTAATATATGCTCAAACTCATACTCATCATGCTTATTTATCTTTCCATTTTCCACTGGAATAATCATTGTTTTTTTAGAAGGTAGCATATATCGTAATCGAACACCATTTGTCAATGTTGTAGTCTTACTAGTATCTTTGCTATTAAATTCTACCGCAATATAATGGATTTTTTCTCCATCAGAACGAGCTAATAATTGGTTATCTTGTCCATATATATAAAATGTATTATTATTATTATTCGTAAATAAATTTAAACCAGCTAATAAACCAATATCTGGATTATATAATGTATTTGTATAAGAACATGACTAAGAATATCCTAAAACTTCTCTTGTTCCTATTTTACCTTTAAAATAAATCCTATATGATTGAGTAAAAATCTAATCTCCTAAACGGAGAGAGATAGAAATTGTATTACCCGCAAGAATAGGAATCTCATCATAGCTGCCATCTGCTCTTGCACCTAAACGCCACCAACCTTGACCAAATACTGAACTATTTTCAGTTACATCTTTATCATAAGAATATAACCATATTTCTGCCCCAGTAAATGTAGCCAAAGTCCCTGAAGTCATATCTATAACTCTAAACCCCATTGTAACCTTACGTTTTTCTTCATCTTGAGAGGGAGTGAACTAATATCTATTGCTACCTCTTGGATATAAATAAACGCCAATATTACTATCAGTTGTAATATCTGAAAAATTACTTTTATAATATCCTAAATATAAATTTATATTTTTAAAAACAATTGAAAAAGAATCTGAACTATCAATTTTATTATTATCACTATCGTAAAAATTGCCATTTTCCCATAATTCAATTTGGATATCATTAATAATTAAATTAGTAACATCTATATCAAAATATTGAGAAGTATAACCTCCTGTTTTATATGCACTTAAAAATAACATATCTTTATTAGAGGATATTGTTGTGGTCTGTCGAGTAAATGTTTTTAATTCTTTTGTTGTCTAATCTTTTCCACTTAATATAATACGGATACCATAAGTACCTTTATTTAAAGTTTTTGCGCCATTATATAAATCAGCCATTAAATTATAAGAAATACGTAAAGTCGTATATCCTACTAATTCATTATTACTTATATAACTCTGAGGACCCATAATAGTTTTACTAGACTCTCGACCTTCAGAACTAGGAATTAACACAATCTCTTTACTCTAATTAAAAAGCTAATTAGCTGCATAAAAAGTTTTAGAATCATCTTTACCAATTACTTCATAATCACTAATTACACGTCCAGTAATCAATTTCTTACCAGAAAAATCGCCTTGTGGAATTAATACATAAACTTCTTCATTAAGAGCATAAGATTTATCTTTTTCATTAACAAAAACTGTTAATTTAGCTCCTTTATAATTTACAATATATTTCTATGCTCCTTCAATACTTTCAGGAACACTTTCTACTACTCCAACTATTGTCTAGTCAAATGGTAAATTCTATAATCGAGCAGATACAATTGTGTCTACTGATCGGAATATTTTTTCATTTAATTCATTAGACATAATTCGCTCTCCTTTTTCTCATATTCTAATAAATTTTGAGAAAAAATCTTATTTTATTATTTATATTTGGCCAATAAAAAAATGGCGAGGTTTAATTACCTCGCCATTTAAATTAAATAGTCTTTCGACTAGCATATTGACTTGCTTCATTTTCCATCATTTCAAATGCTTCCATAATTTCATTACTATCAGTCACATTCGGGAAATCAGCATTAATAGAAACTTGTTGCATAAATTCTTGTGCAATTCTATCAACACCAAGAGAAGAAGGAATAAGATTAGATAAATAGCTTACAATAGTCTAAACATTTAATCCTATATTTTGTAATATAGTAGAAATATCTAAACTATCCATTAAAGCAGTATCAATATTTAATTCATTATTATTCATCCAACCTTCAATTTGTTTATTTATATCTAATTGATCTAACATATCTAAATAAGAGAATTGAGAAATATAATCAGGAATTCCAGCTGATTTATTAAAACTCTCAGAATTATGTTGAGTACTAATTATATTATTGGCAGTCGCTGTTGAACGAGAATCAATAGCATTTTCATATTTACTATAATCAATACTCTACATTCCAGACAAAGCAGCCACCATTTCATTCATAGTTTTTACTAAAGCTTCATTACGCTTAATCGCACTATCAATTTTAGAAACATAAATAGATTCCCAATCACTGGCTGCTTTAATAACATCATTAAATGAATCTGTTGCATTTTTAACAATTTTTTCCATATCTGCAACGGCTTTATTTGATTCACCAGTAATTTTGATTGACCATCCAGAAGCTTCATCAGCAAAACTTCCTTCAATACCTGCTGTACTATTAATTTCTTTAATTTTATTTAAATAATCATCAAGTAATTTATTAGAATCAGCTACATAATTATCATGGCTTTTCCAGAATGCGTTAAACATTTCATCTAATGTAGAATATCCTGTTTTTAATGCTAAAGTAGTCTAATTGAAATTTTCAACTAATGCGCCAGAACTATCTTTATAATATGCTACAAATTTTTCATTAGCATCTTTACTGTTTTTAAATACTTCTTCATACTACTAATGAATTTGCTGCATACGTTCATCATAATATTTTTCTAAATCAGCCGCCTACTTTTCATATTCAGCTTGAGAAATTTCACCTTGAGTGAATGACAACTTTATTGCTGTTAATTTTTCTTGATAATCAGATTGTAATTGAATAATATTATTTTCTAAGGTTTTCAAATATTCTTCATTAGCTTTTTGATAAGCATTTAATTTATCTTCATATTCTTGTTCAGCTTCAGCTATTTTATCTTCATTAGCACTATATACATATCCCCAATTCCCATTATTGTCACGAGTTAAACGAACAGTTTCATTAGAGTTTTGGGCGTCTTCCAATTTCTATCTAGCTAGCTCTAATTCATATTTAGATTGTAAAATCTTTAAATCATATTCACTAATTTTAGAGCCATCTTTTAATTTTTTATTTAACTCATCTTGTAATTTATTTAATGCTTGTTTATGAGGAATAATGTCAGTATCATCAATAGAGCCTTCAATTTGGCGTCTTAGTTTATTTAATTCATAAGTCTTGTCAGCATCACTTAAATACTAATCATTTAATTCATTAGCTCTAGTAATAGCATCTTGCAAAGCCTCAATAGAACCATAAATAGGAGATATGCCATCTTCAAACTCTTTGACGATATTATCCATTTCTTCTTCAAAGATATCATGAGCTCTCTCTAATGTCTCTTGCCAAGTATCTAAGAAATTTTCTTCAGCATCATGAACTTGCTTATCAATTTCTTTTAAAGTGTCACTCCATCGTTTAATTCCAATTGAATCTTCATTAGCAACAGCTTTATCATACTATTCTTGAGCGTCAGCACGCATTTGTTTTAATGCCTCTACTTGCTATTTAGCTCCTGCAAGATTATTAATGCTATTATTCATTAATGAACGATTTAAATTACGCAATACTAATTTTGATTGTTCATTTAATTGAGCACCTAACAGGGAAGTAATATCTTTAACACCTTCAAGAATATTTTGATAGTGTTCAAATAAATCAATTTGGTCTTGAATATCCTCACTAAATTGATTAAAACTATCAAGAACTTTTTCTTGAATAGTTGCTCTCATTTCAAGCAATTCTTGATTAGCTTCTAAAATACTAGAACGCCATTCTCGAATTTGATCAATTTCATCTTCAGTGAAATTCTTAGCTTTTAAATCATCAACAGTTAATTTATCCAATTCTTCAATAGAATTAATACCATGATTATTTAATAACTCCAGCAAACCATCAGAATAAGTTTTGGTTTTTTCTAAAGCGTTTTCTGCTTTTTCACCAATTAATGCAATAGCTTCAGCCGCTGAATAGGCGTCATCTTCAATTTTACTAAGTAAATAATCAAGATATTCCAACTCATCATCTTTAACGGCAATTTTAATTTCAATCTTGTATTGAGTTTTTTCAAAAATTACATCAGCTAATTCAGTTTGTAAATCATATAATTTTTCTAATTCGTCTTGGCGCAGATTATTAGTTTCTTCATATTGTTCTAAAGCTTCAATAAAATCATCATAAGCCTCTTCTGCCGCTTTATCAGCATCTTCATTTTTACCAATAGATGAATTATATTTGTCAATCTGGCGCTTCATAATTTCATCATAATTAATAATAACACCAGTTTCATCAAACTCAGCCCCATAAGATGCGATTAAAGACTTATCTTCTTCCCAGTATTTATTAATTTCATCAAGATATTGATTCTATAAATCAATCATTTCATCATATTTCTCAATTTCTTGATCCATTAATTCTAATTTAGAAGTACCGAATGCTCTTTCTTTAGCTTTAGCTAAATGATCCATTACCTCTTGTAAATCTTCAATTTTTTGTTTAATTACATGATAGCGCTCAATTTCATCTTTATACTCTTTTGGAGGAGGAGGAGTGTAATTACCACCGCCTCCACTAGGATTATTATCATTCGTATTATTATTTGTTGGACTGTTTTTATTACCACCTACAGTTTTTCCTCCAAATTTAGCTCCATCATATGTAATAGCTTGTACCGTAGGAGGAGGCTCTACCATAGTAGTTATTTCTTTATCTTCATAACCAGTAATAATAGGCACAGGTAAAACACATCCATCAGGTCCATAATGCTCATAAATAGGATTCTATACAGTTGTAGTCTCCTCTACAGGTTCACTAGGTTCTACCTCTAAATTATAACCCATTTTACCCATTTCTTTAACAGCTTCATCTGCTGTCCATCCAAAAGCATCAACTATGCGTTGGCAGGCAGCAATAGCTTCACTGTCATCAACCCTAACACCGATCTATTTAGAATCGGCAAGATTAGCTAACGTATCAAAAGCTGAAGATAATTGTTCTACCATTGTATCAATTTGATCTTGATTGTATTCTCCACACTCTCTTAATTTAGCTATATAAGGAGAAGTATCAGCGTCAATCATAATTTTTTTCTAAGCTTCAATTCTAAATTTAGCATAAGCTTCTTTATTTCCTTGCATCATTTTAGGAATTAATGGGCCTGCTTTTTTGATAAAATCTTTATCTTTCGCTAAAATTTTATCAAATGTTTCTTCACTTACTCCTGCCAACTATGAAAAACTATCTGAATTAGCATTTAAAAAATCTCCAAATGCATCATATTCTGATTCTGTTAATTCTACTCCTTTAGATAATTTCTCAGCATATTTATCTAAAGCTTTACTATTATCATTCCACGCTTCCTAAATATCTTCAATAGTTCCAATATTTAAACCAGTTTTTTTTCGTAATTCATTAACTGCTTCAGCGTCTCCATTAATAGCTTTCTATATTAAATCAAAATTTTCTATAATATTATCACTATCGCTAATCCAATCTTCAAAGCCCTCTTTTGTCATATCAAACATCTTAGCATATTCTTCAGAGTTCTACTTTAAAACTTCTCCTACTTCTGATGCTTTAGATTCTAAAGCAGCTTGATAAGAATTATTTAATGTTTCTTCATCATATCCTTCAATTTGAGGGACCCCAGAATCTCTTAACTTTGAAAATTCATTAACGGTAGATTGATTTTTATCCCAAGTTTCTTTCGCTTTAGAAGCGCTTTCCCAAGTTGTTTTACTATCAGCTTCAATCCCTACATAATCATCAACATTAGCTATAGTATCTTCAGATGCTAATTTATTTTCCAGCCAAGCTCGTAACTCTGAAACAGAAATATTTTTAGTCTCTTTCTAATCTTCATCTATATATACTTCAATAGTTTTATCATTCTATAATTTAGATAAATTACCCCAAAAATTATTATCTTTATAAGTATATCCTCTCTCTTTTAAAAACTCTTGAATATTTTCATTTGAATTATTTAAAACATTAAAAGCGGTAGCAGACTAGTCGGTATAATCTGTAGTATTAGAATTACGGACTGCATCTTCAGCCATTTTATAAGCAATATCAGAAGCATATTCATCACTAACTCCGGCTTCTTTTAAATCTTCTAAAATGCCTTCAGAAACCATTTTATTATACATATCATTAGTTTCTATATCAGCAATTCGTTGTGCCTATATAGTTAATGCTTCAATAGCATCTTGTAAAGCACTATTATTATCAATTAAATCAATAACGCTTTGATCTAATCCTAAATCTTTTAATGTATTAGGATTAATTTCTAAACTTGGATTACGTAATTTAGCATTAACAATAGTATCCAAATCTTTAGATGTAATCTATTCTACATCATTGTCATAATGAGTCTATCCACGTTTAGTATAATCAGAAACAATTTCTTTTTTATTCTAATCATATTCATATTTGTCTTTAAATTTCTATTGAGCAGCTTTTGCTGATAATAAATTAGAACGTTCTTCATCCATTGAAGTCCGCATAGTCTCAGCGCCAGTATCTGTAATATATTTACGCCCCTGAGCATCAATATCCCAATCCTATCCCTTTATTAAACCATATTTTTCAATTAAATCATCAACTTCATCATTTAATTCATTAACAGCATCTCGCCATTCTATAGTTCCATAAGTAAGATTGTCAATATTTTTACGCTTATCATTTAAGCCAGATAAAGTACTATTTAATGTATTTAATCTACTATTTACATCATCTAACGCTGTTTTAGTTTCTTCTAAATTTTTATTATTCTATTCAGCATTTTCCGCAGCGGCTCCAGTAGCATTATCATATATCGCCCAAGCCGCTACCAAAGCCCCTAAAGCTACAATTAAAGGCCAAATAGTAGCTAAAACTGGAACAATATTTAACCATAGACCTTTTAGAGCAGTAGAAAAAGCATTAGTTGTTACCGTCGCCTTTCCTGCTACAATAGCTTCAGCTTGCAATGCTGTAGTTTCAGTAACTACTCCTCCCGCTGCTAAAACTGCTTGGATAGCATTCTTTTTAAAAGCATCATTTAATTTTTTACTAGCTAATATATTATCTATTTTCTTTTTTTGATTCTGGGTTAATACTATTGTATTAGCTCCTATTGCTACATTTTCTAAAGAAAGTGTAAGAAATTGTTTCTAGGACTATTGTTGTAAAAAAGCATTAGCAGTACCTAATCCTCGTAAAACACTAGACACCCCAGGAACAATCATAGAAATACTAAATAAAACAGATGTAAATTTTTCCCATCCAGAAATATCAGGATCAGATAATGTTTGCATCATAGAATTAAATGATTGTAATGCCATTGCGGCAGAACCACAAGCAGAGGCCAATGATATTATACTCTAAGTGAAAGGTATTTTATGAATTGGTTTAAAATTAATAACTGCTTGATTGAGTCCTTCTTGTGCTTCTTTTGCTTCTTTAGTAGCCTATCCCCACTATTTTAATGCTTTACCATGCGCCTAAATATCACCTTTAGCCTATTTCATTGATTTACTTGTTGAACGACCCATTTGTTCTAAAGCATTAGCCGCATTTTTTCCTTCAACAGTAGTATTTTTTAGAACTTCTGCTAATTGTTTAAAAGCCTAACTTACTTCTTTTGGCTTTCCTCCATCTAATGCACTTTCAATAGCTTCTAAAGCATTTTGAAAATCTTTTGAAGATTTTGTGACTTCATCTACTGGACCAATAAGCATATCAATAGAAGTTCGAACCGTTTCAAAATCAATTTCACCATTTAATTTAGTATACTAAGTCCCTAATTTTTTAAGTCCTTCAATTGTTAAAGAGTATAAATCATTTCCTGATAATAAAGTTTCATTTGTTTCATGCCCAATTTCAATAAAAGTTTTATAAGCATTTGTTAATTTTTCAACTGTTTGTGCTAATTGAGACGCTGCCTATTCCTGAATATCTAATTTATCATTCTAGAAAAAAGCTAAATCATTTCTAGCAGCGACTAAATCTGCCTAATTACTTTCAGATGGATTATTACGATATGACTACTAAGCTTTATCTTTATTAGCTTTTAATTTTTGTAAATAACTAGTACCATAATCATAGATTTGATTAGGAGCATTTAAATCAATAGGATTAGTATCTTTATTTAATTGTTCTCGTAATTTAATTAATTTTACTGTTTCCTACTATTGTTTTTCAATAAATTGAATTTCATTTTCATAATATCTTTTTTCACTAACAGATAAATTTTCAGACACTGTTGCTAATTTATTTTTTACTCCTAATAATTCCTAAGAATTTTTTAATTCCTGCTCTTGAGCTGGAGTAAAATTAGTTCTTGCTTCTAACTATAATTTGATATTATCAGAAGTTTCTTTAGATATTTTAGCATAAACTTTATCTGCTCCACCTACTAAAATTTGAATATTATTTATTGCATTATCTAAAGCCGGCTAAATTTTAGAGCTTAATGTCTAACCAATTAATGATAAAAATCCTAATAATAAAGGTTTAATTCCACCAATTTTATCAATAAAAGAATCAACGCCATCAACCATATCAGATAAAAAATCTGTAAATTTAATAAAAAATTTATCATCAATTAAATCGGTGTATAAAGCTTGGAATGAAGCTTGTAAACGCTTATTAGCGGCTTCCCAAGATTCTTCATAAATTTTCTATTGTTCAGTTAATGTTCCAGTAGCATTACGAGCAGTTTCGAGATTTTCTTTCATAAAATCCCATTTATCCATTAATGCCATTAATTGTGTATATTGACGAACACCAGCAACAGTTTGAGCTAATGCCACTTTAGCATCTTTAGAAATTAATGGATTCCCTTCAGCGTCAAATGAATTCCATTTTTCACCTAAATCATCAAGAATATCATCCATCTCTCGCAACCCACCGTCTGCTGTTTTAATAGAAACACCAACAGTTTCAAGAGCTTGAGAATATTTGCCTAATGTAGTACCATCATCAAGAGTTTTACCTAACTCTAAATCTTGAATACGAGCAAATAATGTTTTGAATGCAGTACCAACCACATCAGCAGATTGACGAGTCGTAGCAGTTACAGTCGCCAAAGCTGAAGTAGCATATTCATAACTTAAACCTACTGTGTTAGACACAGCTGCAAATTTTTCTAATCCTGCTGCTATTTCATCTGTGCTTGATGCAGTAGCTGCACCTAATGCAGTCATAACATCAGCATAATATTCCAATGACTATGATCCATCATAGAAGTTATTCCAGACAGCAGTTAATTGATCTGATATTTTATCTGCACTTTCGCCAGCAGCATTAGCCATTTTAATTGTGACCGCAGTTCTATCTTCTACTTCTTTGTCTGACAAGCCCTGTTGATAGTAAATCAAAGAAGCATCAGTATAATTTAATGTAGAAGTGCTTAATGCCTTTGCTGCTTTATTTGCTTTATCAGCAAATTTATCCATATAGTCAATATTATGACCAGTAACAATTCGAATATCATTTAATGAACTATTTAAATTCTAAGCATAATGATAAGCTCCTTGTAAAGCTCCCATTACACCATGAATCATACTTGAAGAAATTTGCCATTTAACTGTATTTTTAACAGTAGTTAAAAAATCCTATAAACGAGCATTTAATGTAATCATTGGCTAATCAGCAGCTGCTATTGATTGAGCTAATTTTATAAATGCTTGTTGTCCAGTTGTTCCCGCTTGGAGTAAGCTGGTAGATAATTCAGTCACATTAGTTTTTGATTTAGCTAAACTAGCATTTAATTTACTTAAATCATAATTACCAGTTTTCTAATTATATGCTTCATTTAAATGAATAGCTAGTTCTTTAGCCGCCGCAGAAGCTTCTTTCATTTGACTGGGATCAATACCTAAATCAGTACTATATGCTACTTTAGTTAATAACTGCTGTAATTCCTAAATCTGCTATTTTGCTTGTGTGGTATTCGCAGTAAAATCTAATGCGACATTTAGTTGTTTTGCCATAAACGGGACTCCTTTCTCTCATAATATAAACAAAAAAAAATGGGTGTGAGAAATAATCTTCTCACACCCATACACTTGATTATTCCTATTTAATTTTAAAAAATTAAATAGTTTAATTATCCCAACTTGGTCAAAACATCTTTTAACAATCCTAATGTTTCAGGATTCTGAATATCATTAGTTAATTGCTCCATATCAAATGTTGTATCTTTATAATCAGTAGAAATAATATCTAAAATACCTGCCGCAGAATTTTTATACTCATAAATTGAATGAATAGTTTCCGCGACCCAACTTTTAATTTGTGCATATTCTCCTGGATTAATTTCTCCAAACACCTTAGCAGAAAAACCAGAGCCTACTACTAAATCATATAATTTCTTTGGATCTTCTTTTTGCTTGTCAGTGAAACTTACATTTGTATATGCCATAATCATTTTTAAAATAGTATGAAGATATACACGAGCAGGGTTATAATAACCATTCTTATCAATAGAATCATTAATAATCTCTGAAATAAGATTTAACTTATCTCCAATAGGAAGGTAATCCTTAACTTCAATAATCTAATCTCCCCATTCAAATGTTGATACTTCTGTATTTTTATTTAAATTTAACTTTGAAAATGATACTTTTGCCATTTCAAAAATCCTCCTTTTACACTTATTTATATTATACTAAAAAATTAGTTTATTGTCAACCCAGATAATTTCAAATTTTTTCTTACATTATCTAAAATTTCTTTTTCCAAATCTTCATCAATTTTTTTGCTATCAATAGATGTCGCCATTGTAATTTTTAAATTTTCATATAAAAATGTCGCTATGTCCTAACCCGTTTTATTTAAATAAGAATTTAAAGTATTAATAAAAGTTAAAAACTAAATACTAGCAATATCCCAACTACGTCCTTTTGTTCCTGATTTTACCTAAATATTAAATAATATTTTACGAGTCCGATTATCCGCCGCAATAGCATCGCCTCCACGATACCAAGCCGTCGAATTTAAAGAATCCATAACTAATTGGATAAAATTCCAACGCCCCTCTTCATTATAAACCGATTTCTCGAATGGAGAAACTATTATAGGATTTTCTAAATTATTTAAAGCTCTTAAATATTCTACATGTTTTCTACTAATATGATTAATAAAAGCATCATACATCTATCCTTGCGCAGCTACTTTATTCCCACTATAAAATATATCAAATAAACTCTTATTAGTCATATGTGTATCTTGAACTCGTTTATACCATTCTGTATTTTTATAATATTTACCTAAAGCTAAATGTATATTATGCCCTTCTACCTTAGTTAATTTCACTTTATTAATTGAATTTTTCATATCCTCAAAATGTTTTTCTAATGCCATTTCAATATCACTCTAATATATTGTATTTAAAGTTGTTCGGTATTCTTTCATTAATGTCTTATTAACTTGTATTTTCTAAGAAGTATAGCTATTTATTAAATCAGATTCTTTGTTAACAAAAGTATAATGATATTCTTTATCCCATTTTAAAATACCCAATAAAGAAACTGGAGTATTTCCAAATACTTCAGTATTAATCTATTCCCAAGAATTATATAATGCTTTTGGATTTTTTGCTGCCAATATATTACCATTTACTTCAGTTAGATAATTTTTAATTATAATCTATATTTTTTCAATAAAAATATTTTTTAATTCACTATTCCAAAATTCTTGAAAGATTTTTTTAAATTCTGCTTCATATAAAAAATATCCTCCAAAAACTATGCCTTCTTGATTAACCATTCTTTTTCTCCTAAAATAAAAAAATGGGAAGAGGAATAAATCCTCTCCCCATAAAATTTTTTAATTAAATTACCAATTATAACTATCGTGAGATTTCTGGTGAACTGTACTATGACGATGTAAGTCATCATTATCCAGATATTCAATTACTTGAATTGCAGCCAAAACTTTCTTACTATGATTGAAACGAGTGTAATCAGGGAATGCGTCTAAGGTGAAAGTAAATGTACTTGGGTCACCAGAAGAAGCCATAGTAAAGGTGAAGTTAGACTGAATCTTGCAGTTAGGAATAATGAATTCAGCAGGCATATCTACACCGTTAGTATCACGGAATAGAGTAGAAGCCTCAAGATAATAGTTGCCACCAAACTTATCAGCAGTAATTTCCATCTGAGTAGCACCAGACTTGCGCTCAGTATAATAATCAACTAGCACAGAATCAAACTTTAGACGATTTGGTAGAGTGACTACATCGTAAGCCGGGTCGCCACTTTCACTCTCATATTTATGTCCTTTATTCTGCTCATCTTCATAAGAAGCTAAACCAACATACATTTTATGATCCATAACAGCTACACGATAGTAGGTTTTACCATCTAGGTCAGTTACAGTCTCAGGCATAGCTTCACTATCAATAGCAGTATCATCACCCTCATGAACAGGAATATAAGGCTCAGTAGTAATTTCACCATTCTTCATAAACATTACATAAGCAAAGTTATCACCAGCATTACCAGGTAGATAAGGCTTATTCTCAGTATAAACGGCAAACTTAAATCCAGTAGCATCAAACTTGAAACGTAATGAATCACTAGCATCAACAGTCTCAGTAATATGCTGATAGATTGGCTTATCGGCATTAGCAGCAATTAGGCCAGCACCAGAAAGAATCATAAATCCTTCAGGAGAAATTAGAGCATCCTCCATAGTGAAGGTCAGAGTTCTTTCACCTTCCCATGCTACCAAACGAGAGTTACCACGACCACCTTGTGCATATACAGTGGTAGCAGCACCTTCTAAACTAGAAGTTTTCAGGGTGTCAAAATAAATAACAGGTTCACCAGCATAGAACACCTTATTACCGATTTTCTGTGCTGACTTAGCCTTTAATACAACATCACAAATTTCGCGGACACCGAATTTCATAGTGTTATTTCCTCCTTGTATTTTTAATTAATGAATGTTTTTCATCCAATTATCCGGGGTCCCTTCAGGTTTACCGCCAGCTAAACGCTAGCGTACATCCAGGTCCCAAGCAGTATATAGCGTATATCTCTCCATTAAATCATATAATTGGAACATTGTCAGATTTGTCAAATCCTATAATGACATTGAACACAATCCAATAGTCAAGATTGACATATACTAACTAAAAACACTTACATTCGAATTACCGTTTTGGGCGGCAACTCGCTGTCTCCCTCGCATTAGCTTTTGAGCAATCTCACGAGCCTTATCGTTGGCAGGATTGAAAGCCTACTAATCCATCGGGCCATTGTGCATACAAAAGATTAAACGCAACACTTCTTGTAATGCTTCAAAATTATTTCCATCTACTGTAATTGGAGGAACACCTTCCTTCATAAATAACAATGAATTCGGCGTCACATTTATTTTGTATGATGGGAATAATAAATTTAAAACATTTAAAATGTTAGCTTTTTTATCCTTTGTTTCATCCTATAACATTATCGTCATAAATATCTAAAAATTATTGATACTGTCTAGAATAGTTTTGTCCTCTATAAACATTGTTTTATGCAAACAGAGGGTCTATGCTCCAATAAAAAAATCAGATTCCCCAATAAATGAAATTTCTTTTATCCTTGGTTGATGAGCGACTAAATTACATTCAGGAATCAACATATCAGTTCCGCAAATTAAATTTAAGCGGTAATCCATTATTTACTAATGTAATCCTTGAATTCTTTAATAAATTGTTCCTCTTTAATTTTGCCGCTATTTTTATCAGGATAAGTTGGCATATATTTTTCATCTTCGCCACCATGAACAGTGCGATACATCAAACATAACCCAGCAAATTCATCGGTTAAAACAATCTAAGTCGCACCCACAAATTCTAAATAACCAATACCAGTCAATTTTTTCAAATTGAACATTGAATCAATCTCTCCAGCAATTTTATATGGGCGCAATGCATAATCTCTTAAATTCCATTGATCAAAATGACATACAATATCAAATTGAATAGTGTTATCTCTAAACTCTGGATTTTCACTGGGAATAAAATTATCAAAATTAATTAATACATAATTTAAAACAGAACCATCAACATATAATTTAGGAACTATTTTAATATTAGTCCCTAGTAAACTTAAAGACTAATCTTCAGTAAGATTAGGTTTTTCCATAGCATCACTAGTGGTATAATATAATAATTTTTTTAAACGATTATTTTTTAATATTTCATTAACAATAATCCCAGTGTCTTTTTCCATAGATAGAAAACTTGATTTTGGAATATGATATCCGTCTATTCTCATGTTTTCAATCTCCTTTTACTCATTAAAACAATGATTCTACTACTATAGTTTTTCGACTAGTTCCATAAACTAAATCAAACTAACCACTATAAGTAGAATCCCATTTAAGTTTAATTGTTGCAAATCCTTTATCATTAGTTCCTTCGCTAATAATTTGAACAGGAACATCATTACCTTCAATTTTCCAAGTCCCTCGAATATTTTTAATATTTAAATTAAAATCATATTCTTTTTTAGGTTTAATAAAGGTTTCACCAACAATATTTAAAATTTTATTATTATCTTTGTTATCATCTATAATTTTACGTTTTAATATTGGATCGGGTATTTTAAATACATCAGCTAATCCTGCGTCTCGATCATCAGTAAATTCATTAGCATAATATTCAACAGCGTTTACTTCAATAACGCCAGTCATGCTAATATTATTTACAGCTTCAACTCTCCAGCAGGTATCATAAACTGACCCATCTTCCGGCCAAATATAAAACTTCTAATAACGCTTAAAAAATTTCAAAGTTTTTTCATTTTTAGGAATTAATAAATTTAAAGAATAATTTGGATTATCTACACTAGTAGTATGTTTTTGAATATAATCAATTTTAGTTTCTACTGGGCCTCGATTAGCCACATAAACTACATTTAATTCATCATCCATCATAAATGGAATCTAATAAGTACATCTACGAACATCTCCGCGGAAATAAGCTAATTCATCTAAATCTTGTAAATAAATTAACCAATATGTTCCAGTATTACACCATTCAAATACATCTCCGCAATTAAATTTATGTTCAAATCCAATCGAAATAACTTTATCATCATAATCCTATTTTAATTTATTAGGATTTATTAATGCTCTAACTGGAGGTAAAATATTTTTTTCCTATTTAGTTTCTACCTCTGTAGCTGCACATTTACGTACCCAAGCCGCCTAATAAGAATACTTAGTGGCTTGATCTAACGAATGTCGTTTATCTTTGATCATTCGCTACTGTTGGGCAAAACCACCCGCACTCATTAATCGTTTAGCCATATTTAAACTACCATCAACTGAATCTGGCTAAGGAATTTTTATACTTGTATCACCTAAACGAGCCCCTACAAGATTTACACTTTTATTAGTATTTAAACCATAAGGTAATAATTTTTCCATTCTTTCTGGACGTTTTGGCATTACTTTTTAATCTCCTATAATAAACTAATACATTCAAATACAGTTTTTCTATAAATTGAGAATTCAATATCATTTAAAACATTTAATCCTTCTAATTTACTAAGCAACTATAAAAATCGCGGGTCCTAAATAAAAATTTCATTTAAGCCCGCAATTTCAATAATAACTGTATTTAATTGTTTATCCCAATCTTCTTCATTTTCTCTCATAGGGATTAATTTCCACAGTTGATTAGTTAATCTTACTATATTTTTTTCCATGACTTCATCGGAAATATCTGTATGATATTTAGTTATCATAAGGATAATTTTTATAATGAAATACGCCCCAATTGGATTCGTATTTCCCTTCTACTAATTTACGACGTTTATATAAACGTTGCATATGAAATGATTGTCTCTAACATTCACTCAGTAAAGACATCAATTTTTGTAAATGATTAGCCTATGAAGTCATTTTAAAATCTGAACCACTATACTTCATACGAGTGTGTTCAATAGAAGTAACTTGGCGCTATACCCAATTTACCATCATCAATATAGCTAAAATATTAATTTCCTCCGGTGTTAATTCAGCTCCAAAAAATGAATGTTCTATCATTACACGAGGAGGGCGGATTTCTGATTCTTCATCTTTTTCATCTTCCCACAAAAGACCAATTACAAAATCATCTTCTAATATTTCATTTTCATATTTAATTTCCTAATCAATAGTATAGTCATAAATATCAAATCTAGGAAATTCAAATTCAGGTAAAATATTTAGAAGTATTGCACGTAAATCTTTAATTGTATCTTCTGGAGTTAATTCAATATAAAGGTCATCAGTAATTTTCCCAAGGAAGCGATTATAAATATCAGTGAATTTAGTTCCCATGACACGCCTCCTATTTATTTATTATTCAGCAGATTTAGTTTCAGTTTGCTTTACTACTTTATAAGCATTTCCAGAAGTACGACGTCCTGCTGGAGCAGATTCTGTAACACGTCTTTCAGCTGGCTTATCTGCAATAGTTTCCTTTTTATCATCTTCTTTACTAGCGCGATCATTTTCGATAGCCTTATCTACATCAAAACCAGTCTTAGCCTTTAAAGCTTCACGTTTAGCCATATCAGTGATAGGCAATTGAACAGACATAGTTTTAATTAAATCAATAACTCCAATAGGAGCAAAATCAAGAGCATCTAAAAATGCGTCAATAGAACCGTTAAGAATTAAATCACGGACTTGCTCTTCTGACATATTATATTCAGGCTCACGATGAACATTTAAATCGTCAGTAACTTCATTTTCCATAATCTGTAAGAAATTAGCAATTAATTCACGTCCACCAGGTTGATAAGTCAATTTTTCTAGTTCCCCAAATGGAATGCGCTTTACCTCACCGGGCGCCCACTCGCGTCTCAAATTACTCTCAGGAATTCTATATACAACAACACTAGTACTTCTATTTTTTACATTAAACATATCTTCAGAACGAATCATTTTATTATCTCCTTTTTCTCTAAAAAAAATAAGGGGAGAGGGAGTAAATCCCTTCTCCCCTTAAATGAAATCTATATTAAGGTTTAAATCAAATTTGTCCACTTAGACGTCCATCATAGGTAGCAACCTTACCAGTTACACCATCATAGTTCCAAGTATACATCTGACCCATTAATGAAGTATCAACATAAGAGCAAATGTTGTTAGCCAACATACAACCAACGCCGACCTTCTTATAAACCTGAATCTCACGAGAACGATCATAATTGCTGAATTCATCAACAATAGTGCCACCCTCGAAAGCAATCTTTACAGGCTTGCCATCAACACCAGTAGGAATAATCCAAGCATAACCAGGATCAATAACCTTACGGGTATTACTTTCATCCTCGAAGCCCTGCTCTAGAATAACAACCTTGGTTCCCTTATAAGAAGCCAAACGACCAGTATTCCACAGCTCAGTCTTCATAGCTTCAGTATAACGCCAAGCTTCATTAGGAATCATACGAACAGCAAATTCATAAGTACAATAAATAGTAGGAGTACCATAAGCAGAAGCGATGGTAATCAAACGATCCATAGCACCCTCATCGAAACCTGCTGCAGCAACACGGTTAGCAGGAGGTAGCTGATTGATAGAAGACTTCAAAGCTAAAGCAACTTCCTTGTAAATCAGTTCATCCATACCATCCATAATAATCTTGGTAACTTCAGCGAAGTCAACACGACCATCTAAGAACTCTTCGAAGCCAATTTGAGCAGCTCCACCGATAGCAGAGGTACGAACCTCAAAGCTCTCGTTCTCAGCAGGTCCCAGCTTGAAGACTTCATAAATACCAGCCAGTCCAACACGAGTTACGAACTGCTTAGCACGTGCGCGTGTATTTAGAGGACGACGGAAAATGGGCTTATCACCCTGAGCAAACTGCTTAACTTCAGCAAACTGCTCATAAGACTGAGAAACCTTCTTAGGAAGAACTTCATCCAAAGTTTCCTCAATCATTGAGAAAATCAGATTTTTATTTTCACGATATAGAGCATTGGTACCAGCCAGCTCATTCATCTCATTACGTAGAGTATCATTCAGAGCCTCATAAGAAAGGTTCTGACCATTATAACTGTAAGCCACAGGAGAAGAAGGATCAGCCTTAGCAACAGTCTTCATTAAAGCAACTAAATTGTTTCTATCTAACATTATTCTTCTCTCCTTTCTTACGCAATACGTAGAATCTTAGCGCCACGTTGTCCATCAGGCATAGTATATACCTTAACAACCTGCCACTTCATATCCTGGCTCTCATCCTTAGCTAAAATACCCTTGGCATCAGGAGCTAGAATGTCACCAACAGAAACACTATCTTCATTAATCATATTAGTAGTGTAATGATCACCAACATTAGTCTTAAAGACACGAGGAACCATTGCGGTACCTGGAGTCATGCGCTTCTCATGATATACACCAAGCTTCTTATATGGATCATTAGTCCAAGTTAGCTCTTCGTAAATATCAGCGACATCAGTTAGAACCTTATCATAAGCATACTTTACAGGTACAGGAGTCTTAGTTTGATTGGTCTTAGGATCAATCTCATACTCTACACCATTATAAGTAAACTTATTGTCCTTAACATCATAAACTTCGCCAGCAATAGTAACGGTCTTTAGGCCCTAGTCTAAAGAAACAGTGTGCTCAAGCACCTTATGGTCAGCACCAGTTTCATCAACACCATTCCAGAAACGTCCACCATACTCAACCTCAGTATGCTCCCAATCATATGGAGAATAAATACGAGCCTGATAATCGTCCTTTAGCATAGCAAATTCGCAATCCCACTGCTTAGTTCCATCAGGATGATCACGATATAACTTAATCTCATTGTAAACTAGCATCCACTCGCCCTTGCCAGTAAAATTCACTTCACCAATGCCATTATCATTAGCGGCGTAATCGTACTTAACAAACTGACCGTTTTCAAGAATATTAATATCCTTGTTAGCAGGCAACTGAGCATAAATTTGAGCGGTTCTTTGTGCAGACAGGTGATTTGGCTCAACCTGACCATAACCAAACTCAACATACTTAGCCTGTGACTTAGGTGGATTCTTACCAACGCCTAAATGAGAATTTAAAAAATCCTTAAACATTTAAGTATGTCCTCCTTATTAGTTTTTATTGGCTGATTCTAGAACAGCCTTGACCCAAGCTGGCATTCCAGCATCACTGTCATTATCTAAATTGCTTAAATTATAGGTAGTTGGGCCTTTATCATTATTATCATCATCAAGATTAAAATTAACCTTGTTGCGAACGCAAATAACAGAAAGTTTTGCTTCAATATCATCAACAGAATACTTGTCAATATTATCAATAACATCTTTCTTATCATCATCAGACAACATATAGAATGATTGAATCATAGCTTCTTTATCCTTACGCTCAATACTATTTTTGAACTCAATCAAAGAAGTATTAGTCTCACTTAGAGTCTTATTTTCAGCCTCTAATAAACTAAATTTATTTTGCAACTCTTCATACTGTGCCTTTAAATTAACATATTCTTCAATTTCATCCAAGGAATACTTTTTCTTTTTCTTGTCATCCTTATCATCTTTTGAAGGATCATCATCTTCATTTTCTGACTTTTGACCATTATTTTTAGAAGAATTATCATCTTTTTTCTTCTCAGGGTCGTCAGAATTATCGCCCTTATCATCGTTTGCCTTTTTATTTTCTTCTTCTTCTTCTTGCTTTTTCTTAAATTCGGTTTCATAAGCTTCAACCGCTTCTAAAGCAAATTGAGGTTCTGCTGCTGGATTATAAGATTTAGTCACTTCAATTAAACCTTCACCAGGAACAAGACCATCAGAATCATTTAAAGAAAAGTTTAAACGATAATATTTCATATCTCCGCGGTCTTGAAGAATAGCAAATTTTTGACTATTATCTTCAAAAACACCATCAATACGATACTTAGAGCAATAATTGTTAGAGCCATCAGGGAAAGCTTTATTTACATACTCCCATAAAGCACTCCATAGAGAATCTCCGATTTCCACGGCGTATCTATTAAACACTTTTGCTCCTCCTTCTTTTAATAATTCTTTTAGTTCATTCATCATTGAATATAGTTCATTTTTAAAACTATCATCAAATGAAAGAGAAAACTTTGTAATAGAGGAGCCTTCGAAGCAAGGTTCACACTCTTCTCCTAAAATACAAAGTTTAGAAATAATTGCTTCATTAATAATGAAAAACTACGGCTTTCCATTATTATCTTTCGTCCAAGTTCCATCTAAAGTGCCTTCATCGAGTTCCATAGAATGATTATTACCCTACTCAACAATGCGCTTACATTCTGGATATTGGCCGGTCCATAAATATCCTTCAGTCATAAGATATTCATGTTCATTAACGCCATCATCTAAAAATTTCTAAAACCAAACCTTGGCACCTAAATCTACAAAACCATAAGGTCTAGTAGTGTCTTTCATTTCAAATTTACCATTTGAAATGTCAATAATTCTATTGTGTTCCTCAAAATCTCCATTAGATTCATTGTAAAAACCAACAATAGGACTGCCAGGGAGACTGTTAGCCATCTCCCTTGCAATTTCTTTAGAAATAATGCTTCGATTGCGATTTGGTTCATCCCCAACGTAGCAAACTTTAATTTGGCATTTAGAAATCAAAGGATTAATAGGAGTTACATTAATAAATTCACAAGGCGTTTCAAGTTTAATACTTTGATGCTTCATGATTTACCTCCTTAATTCATTGACTCTTTATTTTTTATGGTTTTTTCACTTTTCTAATCATCAGCCTTTTCAGGTCGCCCAGACTATTTTGTTTCAGTAGTCTGTTTTGTAGTAGTCTATTGATTACTACTTCCTGAATTATTTTGTGTTTTATTCTAATTGTTTGAACCTTTATTACCCAAAACATCTTGACTGCTCATAGTAGAAGACATTAATGGTGGGATCATAATTTCAGTTAGTTTCAACACATCATTTTCAAATACCGCAGTATTTAAAATGAAACTCTAAGAATGACCAAGAGCAATTTGAGGTAACATCTTAGAATAACCAAGTTGCGTTTGCTCTTTATATAATTTTGACATTTCTTTATAATTATATTGTGTAGTTTCAAGCATATAAAATTTAAAACTATATTTCTTATTGTTCGCAACCTTCATCTTTACTATTCTATCAAAAAAAATGTTAAATTGCAACAACAAGTTTCTAACAGTTGACTCATCATTAAGGATAGACTTCTCTAATGATAAATTACCATCAGTATTGAATAGATTTTGAGAAATACCTAAATTATTATAAACAGTACGTTCAACTTTTGCTAAATCATCTGTAGTAGTTGTAGTATTTTTATCTGATAAATCAATAGATTGAACATCAGTAAATGTTGTTAAAACATCAACGCCAATAGCTCTTGATAACATAGCAACAGCATTATTGTGTATGTCACGAGATTCATCAATATCAAATATTAAATCACCATTTTTATCCATTGGAAGTTTTTGAACAATAATTTTTAACAACTTCTACATTTGTTTTCTGCGGTCTAAATCTTGAGCAGCATCTAAATCCATAAGAGCAGGAATAGAATTAATAAATGGTGGGGTATCGCTACCATTAAAATTAAATTTCACACTTAATTCTGGGGATAGTAAATACCAGCTTCCACTATAATCTCCCTTAATATCAGGAAGTAATTTTCCTTTCTTATATAAAACATATCCACGCTAAAATTCTTCAGGGAATAATTTTAATACGCGCATACGATAATTAGGATCTGGGAACTAATCAAAAAACCGCATATCAAACTCAATTGCTGGCATACCAGCCACAAAGTATCTAGAACGGCAATAACTAGCAGGCAATTCTTGTAACATTAAACTATTTGCAGATTGCACTATATATCCATAATAACAACCATTTTTCATAATACTTTGAGCAATATCACCGCAGATTTTTTTAATATAAGTATTATCTAAGTAATTTAATAACTTTGAAAAATCTTTTAAAACTTTTTCATCTTTTACTGTATCATCTAAAATTTCTGGAGCGACATACCAATCATATCTATACAAATAAGCAAAATAATTACATACTCGCTCATAAATGCCACTAATATCATAAAATAAATTAGAAATTCTACGCATTTCAACAATATCACGATTTATCATAGCTCGTAATACATCATTTTTAGTGACCATGCGACATGGACCACGACGATTAGGATATAATCGAGCAAATGACCCTAAATCTAATACAGCATCATCTAATGTTTGAACCCCAACTTTTATCTTACGATATTCTGTTGGATCAGCAGTTCGATAATCACTTGTTCCATTGCTGATATTAAATCCTTTGGAGTGGATGATTTCCTAACGTGATAATTCTTTAGTATCCAAAATTCCACCTCCTTAATATCCAGCTAATTTCATTATATAATCATATGTAATAAGATTTTCATCTGTATAAGGAATCTCTATTAATTTAAAATCATGTAAAGCACAAAAACGTCGTTTCTGATTATCATTATACTGTTGTTGATATAAACCTTTTTTACCGCCAAATTTCGCACTAGGCTCATAATGCTATTTACCCTAATACTCAATAATAAAATCAATTCTACCATCATCATCAAAAACAACAAAATCGAAACGTAATGGTCTACCGCTTGGTGCTTTTAAATCTGGAAAAATATATTCCATCTTGAACGGTAATTCAGCTTGCCGCAAAATTTCTTCAATTTTAATTTCGCCTCTAGACGCTCTCATAATTACCTCCTTAGTTTAAGAAACACCAATCTTTAGCATTAAACTTTTTACGTTTCTTCTTTTTATCTTCTTCTAATTTTAAATAATATAGTCCATATTCAAAAGCAGAAAATTTATCTTTTCGGATACTTTTATTTGCTTGCTTCAGGATAATATTTACTCCTTCAGTTTCTTCACGCAAATTCATCATTTCTTCTTTTAATATGGAAGTTAAAGTAAATGGTTTTAATTCTTCTGCCCTCTATTCTGGAGTCATAGTTTGACCTTTCTTTTTAGCAAGAAGTTTATTTTTTGCTACGCGCTCATCAATTAAAAATTTTACTTTTCCAGAAGCGAGTTGTGATTTAGCAATAGCGTGAGCTTCTGTATTAAGTGGCGCATTAGCTTTTATAATATACATAGCATCTAATACGGTATTAGATGTTTTATATTTCTTGTAAAATAAATCATCATCATTAACAACGCCAAAATCAGGGAAGATTTCGTTGGTTTCAGGGTCAATCTATGTTTTAACCATATAATCAATTAAACCAATTCCTAAACCATTACCATCAATTACAATTCTATCAGCATTATATTTATAATATAATTTTTTTAATTTAATAGTTTGGTCTTCAAAATGCTCATCAGACAATGTATATAAGTTTACTAAACTTTTAATTGAACCACCTTGTGATTGTGGGGTCACTTTAAATACACAAATAACTGAATCACATCCTTTACGGCCAACGTCGACCGCAAGTACATAAGATGCTAATTTTGAATTACGCCCAGATGCTTCATATTCAGGCTAATTTAATATTCTATTTCTATCAAATATTTCAGCATTAAAAAACGCATCTTCTACAGTACCAGACCATTTACTTTCATATTCTCGGTCAAATGAACTTTCATTGAATGTTCCGTCCATTTTTAGGTCTTTAATAAAATTCGCATCCAATAATTTCATTAAAACAGGAATACGATAAGTACCACCCATAATAATGGATTGCTAAGGTTTAACAATTTCCCAAACTAATAATTGAATTAATTTATCATAAGGGAATGTATTTTTATACCCAGCAGTAGTAATATAAATTTGAGATTTATTAAGAGTTTCATCAGGTTGAGTAGTACCATCCATACACATACGAGAAATATTCATTGTAGGGATAATAACTTGTGATAGAATATCACCATCAACACCAACACACTCTTCGATTAAACCACCATGGCGACGTTTACCACGAGAAGACTCTCTCGCGGCAATATTGTCAAAATATGAACCATTTTTAAATACATATTTAACATAATCTTTTCCTTCAAGTGTCTAGCCACGGCGCCAATCTATTTCTTTCTAAAATGCAGGAATAAGAGTACAAATTTCTTGGACTTTTTCTTTTACAATTCCAGCCGCTTGTTCTTTACCACCAGAAGTAATAAATAATTTACATCTGGGATATAAAATCGCACGACACATTAAGACCATCATTGATAAAAAAGATTTTGAATAAGCACGAGGAAATACTGCATAAATATATTTATGACGCATCGCAGCGCGCAAAAAAATTCTCTAATAAAAATAGAGTTTAAAATGTTGAGGGCCGCCATCGGGTCCTGCCATAAAGTCGATAAACATATCTGGATATTCTCTCCAAAAGGCTATGTACTATCTTGCTTCTGGTATAATTGCACGAAGACGGTCCTCTGAAATTCCAATCTTTTTACGCTTCTAAGATAAATCAAGTAAATCCTATAAAGCCATATTATCCTTCTAAATTCCTCAAAGTCTAAGCATCTATTTCAGACTCTTCTTCAAGGAAATCATTATATTCAATTAAATCTTCATCTTTGAGATGGTCAATCTCTTCCATCGTTAAATCTTCTTCAATATCTTGGTCTTCTTCTTTATTTTCTTCTTCTTGCATTTTCTTGATAGCACCTTCAATGAGATTACCTAGATTCATTTCTTCGGTGACCAATGTATGTGTATAATTCTTTAAATCTTGTAGAGTTTCATCAACTTTATCTTTTGGACCTTCTGTGTAATACCGAGGAATAAATCCTTCAGTTTCACACATAGCCACTAATTCTCCGATAGAATCAAATGCTTCTCCTGTATCAGCCTTGTTTTGAGCGGCGGTGAAATTACCTGATTTCATTAGACTATCATAAACCTTGCTCATCTTTTGGAAACCTTCGATATCACCAATATCGATTAGCTAGTTCGCCTTCAAGGATGTTTTACAAATTAACTTTAATGTATCAATATGACCAGCGCCACGAATATCATAAGAACTCATCATTTCTTCATAGAGTTGCTCTAATTTAACCCATTCTTCTGGTTTATAAGCTTTACCCCATTTCATACGAAGATATAGAATATCTTCTTCTGTTAAATCGAGGTCATCTGCTGGGTCATGTTCAATACCATTCTATTGGTCAAAATAATTATCACCATCTCTAAAACGCTCTGGTAATTCAGGAGTATAAGGTTTTAATTCTTCTTCTGGAATGGCGACGGTAGATTTAGCAATAGCAGTTGCTATTTGCTAGGCATCATAGCCTTGTCGTTTCATAGTTTGCTCTAATTTATTATTAGCCACTTCCTATAAAAACTCAGAATCTTTCCATCTATAATCTTTATATTGTTTAAGTTTCATTTTGGACAAATATCTACCTAAAATACTCATACCAGTTAATTTAGATTTATCTTGTCCATATTTCATCATTAATTTACTCCACTCATCAGGAACGTATGGTACATCAATCTCTTGTAAAATCCACATATAAGTTTCTGGATTCCAGTTATCTACAAGCATTGTGATGCATTTTTTACATTGAGGGAGTTTTCCATCATTTGGATATTTTTCTAAATTATTAGATGTATAGAATTGGTCAGCGCCCATAGTTCTATTACATCGTTCGCAATAATATACTTTATTACTATTATCTACAGCCATAATTTTCCTCCTTATATCTATCCAATAACAGGCATCTCAAAATTATAACTGTTTGCCCTTGTTTTTGGCATTGCGGCATTTTTTACAAATACTATAATAACCATCTTTACTAGTTTTATTTTTGCTAAAATATTTATTATGTGCTAATTTAATTTGCCCACAGCGACTACATTTTTTATATTTACCTTTTGCTTTATGTAAATAGTAATCATATAGGTATTGGTCTTCAGCCGCTGAAGCGATTAATTTAGGAATTTTATTGCGCCATAAACTAGAAATATATTCTAAACTATGGGTAATATTAAATTCCTCTTGGATTCTCTTTTGGATGTCTATATTCTATAATCCATCAATTTTATATTCAACTATTCTGTCATATAGTGGATAATCTTTAAGAGCGATGGTACATAAATTATCAAAATCTTCCATAATATACCATAAATCTCTTTCAAAATCTCCCCAACTATCTTGTTTTAAACGAGAATAATTACATAAAATTGCAGAACATACTCTAGGATCTAATAGTGAAATGCCATCCGGGATTGGATAACCATCATCATCAAAAATGCAAGTTGTGTCCTCTAATGGAATAAAATTTCTTGAACGAGTAATTTTAGTCATAATAATTGGACGACGAACCGCATTTTTAATAACATACTAATCTTTACGCATTTCAATAATAGCACGTTTAATTATAAATGCTTCGCGTCCTTCACTAACTCGTAATTTGGCTTCCCAAGTAGTAATGGCGTCTCTCAACTATTTTAAATGAGGTATTTCTTCTATATCTTTTTTAGTAATTGTAATTTTAGGCTAAAATATTGTATTTTTATTTTCAGTAATTAAATTATAAATTCCATCTTCGCCATTCTCAAATTGGGAAACAAGACCTTCAAAAGATGTTTCACGTTTATTAACTGTTGCCATACGATTATCAGTTAATAGTTTACGCTCCTTCTTCTCTTGTTTCTCCATACAAAGAATGATATAGTCCCCTAATATTTCTAAATATCGAGGAGAGGGGTCTGGGGTTTCCTCTAATATTTTCTTGACTAATTCATTTCTTTCTTCTGGAGTTTGTAAGGAATAATCTAATTTTATCATCATTACCTCCAGATTTTTTTACGTCTTCATTATACAAAAAATTTTTCCAGGTGTCAAATTTTAATAAATGCATTTAAAAAATTTTTAAACGATACTATTAATTGGAAAAAATTTGACAATAAAAAAAATTTTTTGTATTATTATTATAATAAAAAATAAAAGGAGAAGTTTATGGTAATTGCTATTGTTATATTAAGTATATTATTAATATTATCTATTATATATAATATATTGTTTACAAAGGGAGTAGTTAAACTTCTAGACCCTGAAACTATTGAACAAAAATATAATTTAATAGCAGATTATTATGAAGATGCAAATAATATTGAAGAAAGTTTCCCTTGTTGTTTACTATTACATCTTCAATTTAATGCGAAGGAATTCGCAAAAATCACAGACTTCTCTAATTATGAAAATTCTAATATAATCGCTTATTCAGTTTTGTCCAAGAGCCCACCACCGCCTGGATACGCAAATCAATTAGAGAAAGACGGCTCTATAAGAATATTAGTCCGCAATGTTCGAGTAAATAAATATAAGGATGGTGAATATTTTTGGGAGCCTATGTAATTGTTATCTTTTGGATAATCATTTCAGCATTAGTAATGTTTGAATATATTGATGCAATTCAAAGCGCCGGTGAAAATAAATTAATTGTTTGTTTAATATTTTTTATTGGTGGCCCAATATTTGCTGCGAGTGATTTATTACAAAGAATTTTAGATATATTTTTACCGGAAGGGTGGAATGGTGATGACTGAAAAATAGATTAAATATATTTTGAAAAATTTTAAACGAGGCACTATTATTCTATTTATGGGTGTATCATTTAATCAATATATTAATCTTGAACAATTAACTGAAGCAGGATATACTTGTATCCTATTGGGTGAAGGTCAAGATTATTGGCCCTATATTAAAAATAATATGATTATTTATGTGGATAATATTGATACTAAAATAAATTGTTATCCACTACATTGTCCTATTTTTGTATATAATAAAAATCAAGTTATTAACGCGGAAGATAGAGATGTGCGCGTTTGGGCAGAAGTGTTAAAAGAGGAGTAATATGAAGATTTATAAATATTTAATTGAAACTCCAGGGTCAACTCATATTATGGACCATTTAACTGATATTGTATCTACTGGATTGGATGTAAATAATAATCCATGCGTATGGGCAGTTTATGATGAAAAGGCACCTGAAAAATATTTCCAGATTAATGCTGTTGGTACAGGTTGGGAATTGGATAAATATGTAAATAATAATGACAAGTATTTAGGAGTTATTAATGATGGTGAATATATTTGGCATATCATTAAGTCTTCTGGAGAAAAATGCCATGTAATGGAGGAGAAGTGATTTTATGGAAGATGGAAAAAATTATTTTGATATTGTAATGCGAGAAGGCCAAGCAATAGTTCATAATGAAGGTTCTATTCATTAGGTTGATAGTTTAGGCCGTCTTGTTTTTCCTAAAAATTTAAGACAAAAATATGGTATTGCTCCTGGCGACCGTATGGAATTTTATACTATTGAATACAATGGTGAAATTTATGTTGGAGTGCGAGTGAGTAAACGATATGGTAGTAGAATAGAGTATTTACGCGCTAAAGAAGTATTAGATGATTTAGGAATTGAAATTCCTCAAAAACTAACTGATGCTATTAATGGAGTAATATAATTATGCCTAAGTATAAAAGTTTTGGTAATGCACTTGCCGCTAAGATGCAGAAAAAAGCTAATTATTATGCTACTAAAGCAGTTCATCAAATTGTATGGGGTGAAAACCCTAAACGTGGTCGTCCTAAGAAGGAGAATAAAAAATGATTCTTGAAGCATTAGCATTAATAGGATTAATTTTATTTTTTCCTATTTGGTTTTTTGGTAGGAATAAAATTAAAAAATAATTAAAAAAGTTCTACCGTTATCCAAATTGAAAAAAGTTCTACCGTTATCTGAATTGAAAAAAGTTTTGGTGAGAGTTTGTACCAGCCAAACAAAAAAATAAAAATCAAAAAAAATTTTTTCCCGAAACCCACCCCCCCCGGTCGGTTTTTATCTGAGAAAAAATCTGAACACTATCGAGGCCTTCTTGGGCTTGGCGCACGCGGAAAGGCTAGACCATCCCCAATACAGCCCCTCAACTCACAGGACCGCGAATGGCTGTCGCGGTCCTCATTCGCAATAAATACAAACTCCACAAAAAATCTCTCGCAAATTTGTGTATTCTGCCAATAGACAAGCATCCTGAAATCTGGTATAATAGTATCATCAATCAAGGAGGAATAGTCTATGTCTATCATCTACAAAGTCGTGCGCTTCATCACCGCGGTCGCTGTTGTCGCGGGCATTGGCATCCTGATGTGCCTCATCTGCCTCCCTCATTGAGGGAGGTTTTTTGTTGCCCTAAGATTGTTAAAAATTTAACAATGTAGCAAGATTGTTAAAAGATTAACAATGTAGCGAGATTGTTAAAAATTTAACAATCACTCAACCAAGAGAAGACAAGGACACGCACGGCACAGTAGACAAGGCAGAGCGAGCCAACGAGCGAGCGACCAACAGACAAAGAGAACAACACACAACACAACACAATGATAGATACATTGTTAATGTATTAACAATGTAGTATAGTAGTATGGTATGGTAGGGTATGGGTGGGGTGGGCTATGGGTAGTAGGTAGGGAGAGAGAGTAGGCCGACAATAAGAGAATGGAGCGCGCTTCCCACCGGTCGGGTACACCGGGAACCGCGCACGATAAATCTAATGTAAGTATTCTATTTCTCTTTTGGGTTCATCATCGTTAACGGCCCTAATCGCCCAAGAATAAGCCCTCGCACAATTGCCAAACAATACAGCGGCGCAGGCGCTGAACAGCGCGTATCCCGCAACACACAGCTCTCACAGAGGGGCGAGCAAGATTGTTAAAAATTTAACAATGTGAGAGCCAAGAGCAAGAGAGTAAAGAGTGCGCTTGCACAGGTAGCAAGGAGGACACGCACGGCACAGTTGATACATTCGCTGACCGAGCAAGATTGTTAAAAATTTCACAATGTGTGGATGTGGTGAATGTGCTGTTTAATTGTTAAAAATTTCACATTCGCTGTTGGATGCCGAACACGGTCGCAACGCCCCAGACTTCACCACATTAAAGTGTTAAAGAAAAAAAATCGCAAATCCGATTGTTAAAATAATCACAATCTTCGTCCCGAAAATAAATAGGTTATTTTTGAAAAAACCTCTTGACAAATTACCCCAAGTGTGCTACAATGATTACAGTAAAACAAAGGAGGACGATACAATGTCTAACATCTATGGAGTCTGCTACACCACGAAAGAGCCTGTTGTCTACAACAGAGGGACACAGTGGGAGAAAACCTGTTCCGACTTCCTGTTCGTTCAGGCAAACAAGGACAATGGCACAAAGCTGGTGGACAAACTGAACGCTATGCTTGCCGAGGGTGTGGAAAAATACGAACTGTTGGACATGACCAAGATTGACCATTTCTATCTTGACAAGTCCGAGGAAATGTATTAAGGAGGAAATGACAATGACACGCACTATCGCTAATACCTACATCTGTATCAACGCCGAGGGGCAGACCCTTTCCATCATCGCCCGCACGGGTAACGAAGCCCACAACATCGCAATAGGGTTTTTGCGGAAAGCCAACATCGTGAGCGTTCGCCGCGTATTCAAGTCCGGCAAGCTGGGCAAGGAAATTCTGAAAATCAAGTAAAAAAATAGGGCGCAAGCCCTATTTTTTTTTTGAAAAAACTATTGACAAATCCCGCAACAGATGTTATAATGAATACAGAAATTAAGAAATGAGGTACATAAAAATGAAAAAAAGCACACAGGGTTGGTACAAATTCGCGGACGGCACACAAGCATGGTTTCACGGTCTGAGCGCGCAGGAGCGCAAGGTTGAGGAACGCAAGCACGGCAAAGTCGTGAGTTTCATCCCCACAGTATGACAGGGCGCAAGCCCTGTTATTTTTTTTTATTTTTTTTGAAAAAACTATTGACAAACACAAATAAGCGTGTTATAATAAATACAGAAATTAAGAAATGAGGTATACAAAATGAAGAACATCTATGAAATCGAGAACATCATCGACGGAATCTCCGCTGATGACTGGGCTGGCATTTGTAATCTGATGGACTACTACTATCAGTCGAATTTCTCTGCTGACGCTGAACAGAGACTGGCAAGGGCAATCGCTCCTTACGGCTTGACCGTTGAGGAAATTCTGACCTGGGACGCTGAGTAAGCGTCCTATTTTTTTGCTGTTGGATTGTTAAAATTTTAACGAGCATCGTCGCGCTCATCAGGCACGTGGCGCTCCGAAATATTATACCACAGCAGTCCACCAGTTGTCAAGAGAAAAATGCGAAAATTTCGCACAAAATTCGCCATCCCGATTTGTATAGTCTGCCAATAGACAAAATGAAATAAGCGTGTTATAATGAATACAACAAAACAACAAAGGAGATACACACTATGATTAACATTCGTTCTATCCGCAAGTTGGGCAACAATGACGGGCTGACGCTCAAACTGGGCAAAAAGGTAAACTACAAATCCGGTTGGCAGGTTGCCACTGAGGGCATCGAGTGTAAGACCGCACAAGAAGCCATTGACGCGGTGAGAGACTACGGCGGCAACTGTGGCGTGTGGTTCAGTGAGGGCGTGTATTACATCGACAAAAGCAAGCGCGTGGCGACAAAGCGTGAAGCTATGGAAATCGGCAAAGCGTGTAATCAAATTTCCGTGCTGAAATGGGCGACTATGACGCTTGCCTACTGCTAAAATAATAGGGCGAAAGCCCTATTATTTTTTGAAAAAATTTTGAAAAAGGTATTGACAAATCCCGAAATAGGTGCTATAATTAAACCATCAAAAGAGAGGAGCTAAACGCTATGACAAACTTTGAACAGTATCTCGAAAACCTGATGGGCATGAAGAAAGCGGAAATCATCAACGAGGGCATCACCTGGGGCATCTGGGCGAACACCGAGGGCAACAAAGCCGAGCTGATGAAATGGAAAAAAGTTCTGCTGGCGCGGTGTCTCGCCGATAGGCTGGAAAGGCTGGAAAGGCGGGGCTACTAAGACAAGGGCGAAAGCCCTTGTTTTTTTTATATGGCATTATGCCCATAATTCGGTTGAAAATTTTGGTCATTTTGCCTATTGACATTCTGCCCCATTTGTGTTATACTCGGTCGCGCGTCCACGGCCCTGATGCGCGGAAATTCCATTATACCACAGCCCAGCCAATTTGTCAAGCATTTTGTGTTCGGTATTTTCAACAATTTTTTATCCCGAAATTTGTGCAATTTGACGGTTGACAACGCCCAGTAGGTGTGCTATACTTATACTATCAATTAAAGGAGGTCATTCAAATGGCTACTATCGCAATCCTCGCAATCCTCGCCCTCGCTGGCTTCGCTGGCGTTCAGTGTGTCGGCGGGTATATGGTCTATCGTCAGACGCACGACTGGCACTTCCTCGTTGGCTCTATCCTATATGGCGTTGCCTGTATCGGTCTGGTGCGCTTCGTGTTCAATATGGGATGGTAATATGGAAAACTACACTATGTCGAACCATCTGACAGAGGAGCGGGCTAACCGGCTCGCCCTCTTACAGGAATATCTCGGATATTCCGACCGCGTGATGATTGAGGTCATCGACCAGCGACAGACCGCTCGACTGCGTTTGCTCTCGACTGGTATTATCCTCGTGCTGGACTTATATGAGAATTTCATCATCACCGCATACCCCGCAACTTTTGAACGGGCTGTCGCTATATACAAGAGTGCTGGCAAAAACCGTCTGCCCCAGCAGTTGGTTAAGCGCATCCGCAAGAATGAGGAACGCCACCCGGAATTTTATGTGGTAAAGTAGAAAATTGGGGCTTGACAACAAGCCCCATTTCTGCTATAATGAGTATAACAAAGCAAGGGAGGACGAAAAAAATGTCTGATGTAATTATCGCTGGTCTGCTTATGGCTGGTCTGATGGGTCTGCCTGTTGGTCTGATTATCGCCATTAGCCGCGACCACTGGTGGAGTAAGGTACTGGCTCTCATTATTTCCTGTGCTATCTTCTTCGGCTTCGGCTGTGCGTTCGGGCAAGAGAGTGTCAATGACCGCGACACATTTAACAACGGTGTATGTGTCAAGTGTGGTGGCGAATATCGTTTCAGTTCCTCTACTCGCTACCGTATGAGCGAAACATTTTACTACACCTGTCAAGACTGCGGTTGGACAATCGAAACCAACTGCTTGATGAACAAAAATTAAGATAGGGGCTTGACAAACAAGCCCTTATCTGTTATAATAGATAATACCAAGAGAAAGGAGAATATCAAAATGGAATTTATTGAGTCCCCTATCTATGTCAAGTTGAGTGATGAAGAGCGCAATTCACTCCATGAGGTTTATGTCATTCTGAATGACCTTGTAAACGCCGCCGAAGAGAATGACTGCGAGTATGTGGGCAATCCGTTGACTGGTGATGGCTATGGGCGGTTTGATGTGAGCCAAGCCGCTGAAATTTGCCGAGTGTTCGCACCTGCTGAAAAGTTAGAAATCAGTAATTAAAGGAGGGAAACAAAATGGAAGTTATTAAAGCCCCCATCTATGTCAAAATGACAGAGAAAGAGCGGAAAACCCTGCGCGATGCCTATGACATTCTGAATGAATTGTATAACGTCATCGCCGATAATGACTGCGACTATGTGGGCGATACTTGCGGGAATACCTATGACAGAGTGGACGTCGCGCTTACGGCGAATGTGCTTCAAATGCTTGCCCCCACTGAAAAAGTGGAAATCGGTAAATAAAAAAATGTGGGAGAAATCCCACATTTTTTATTGACAACAACCAGTAGGTGTGCTATAATGTAGACAATGAAACAAGGAGGTAAAAACAATGACTGCATTTGAAATTCGAGAGGAACTGGCGAACCGCTACAATTTAGAAATCCGCAATGTCTGCTGTTATCACTGTCAATACTGGGGCTATAACTGCGGTAAGGTGCTGAACTCTCAGTGTGAGAGCCGATGCACCAAGAGAATGAAAGACTGGACGTGGGCAAGCCAGTATTGCCGTGGCTTCGTTCCGAAATCGGGAAAGTAAATCAAATAAAAAGGAGATACACTTATGAAAATCATTCTCATTATTTACATCATTGGTATTGTTCTCTACTGGCTGGGTATCGCAAGCATCATTTCGACTATGAAGAAAAACAAGGAACAGGCGCAAGAAGTATTCAAGAACCGGGGTGAAAGCAAGCGCAGTCCGTTCTCTAACTGGTTGACCGTTATCACCGGCTCAATCATTCCGATTTTTCATTACGCCGTAGCATTCCTCTACATTTTCAAACCGGATTTTATTTTTGAAAAGGAATAAAAATCATTTGGGCTGGATGAACAAAAATCCAGCCCAATTTTTGTATAATTTTCCACTTGACATTTTCGGCCGCGCGCTCACGAATGTGGCGCCCGGCATTTTTGTCAATAGGTATACTTCACAAATTTTTCGCCGCAATTTTGTGCATTTTGACGATTGACTTCTATCCCGTAATGTAGTACAATGGCTATACTGAAACAAGGAGGTATGTATTATGGATTTAAAGCAAGCGTATCAGGCGGTTTTCGCAGACCTGCGTGAATGCCCTATGTTCCACGGGCGGTATGACGCCATCAATGGCAATCCCTACTTTATGTCCGGCATTGAGACGGTTATGGAGGTAATCGCCAATCGCGCCTATGATGATGATTTTGCCGAGAAGTTCTCCAATGAATTTACTGACAATATGTTAAGGAGTAGAGAAAGTGTTTAATATTGTATTGGCACTAATCGCCGTAGGCGGGTGCGCGTGGGCGATTATCCGCTCTATTCTCTGGCGAAATGAAAAATACCTATCCACCGAGGAGCAAATCCGCGAAATGATGGATGAAACGTCTATTTCCACTGAAACGCTGTGGAATCTGTTTGACAGACTAAACTGAAAGGAGTAAGAACAATGTTTGATTTTCAGAAACTGACGCTCAAAAAATGGGCGCGCAATTTCCTCATTCTGTGTGGTTTTATCCTGCTGGTGTATGGTATGTTCAAATCCACATTCGTGCTGTATGCGGCTGTCGCCATTCTGACCCTGACTATCGCGGGCGCGTGCGCGTATACTCTGATAAGTTCTATCCGCTGGGATTGGCGGTTGCGTGGCAAGCTGACAGAGGACGAGTATAAGGCATACCAATCCTGTGATAGATGGTTTGGTTTTCAAGATGATAAATACCTGCCGACTGATGAACAAATTGTATGGATGGCTGAAAACACAAACAATTCCTGTGATACCTTATGGAGTATGTATAATAAACTGACAGAGGGGCATTAACGCCCCTCTTGTCAGATTTAGTTCTGACTAACTGCACGGAACAAAAAACTAATCCTGTGAGAATTTAACTACGGCAAAAATTTTTCTTGACATTTTCAAATAAATGTGGTAGTATTATAATAGAAATTAAGAAAGGAATTGATACTATGAACATCCCCTCTAAGCTGAAACAAGTTGCTAATGAGTTGGAGCAACTGTCCATCGAAATCGCCGCAGAAAAGAAAAACCTGTCCAATAGCGAGGACAAGCAAGCCGCTCAAAATTTGAGTGATGATTTGTTTGAAATCCAGTCTCACCTGCGCACATCTATGTACTGGCTGGCGGAAGCTATGTTCGGGGAGGATTGATGACTATGAACGCAATTATCCTATTCATTGTCTGCACCGCTGTGAATGTGGTGCTGTCCACCATCAAATCCATTCTCACGGTCAAGGGCAACAAGTGGGTAGCCGCTGGTATCAATGCGCTGACCTATGGCTTCTATTCCTATGTCATTATCCTGACCAACATTGACGGCGTTTCTACGCTGGCAAAGATGGGCATTACCGCCGCCTGTAATTTCATCGGCGTGCTGGCGGTCAAATGGGTGGAGGAGTTGGCGCGCAAGGAAAAATTGTGGAAGATTGAAATGACTGTCCCCACAAAGTATCGTGCCGCTGTTGATTTTGACCTGCGAGACATTCCCCACTCATACATTGAGATTAGCAACAAACACACGTTATTCAATTTCTATTGTGCCACGCAAGCCGAGAGCAAAAAGGTCAAGGACATTGTGGCGCAGTATGGCGCAAAATATTTCGTAGCAGAAAGCAAAAATCTGTAAAATAGGGGTTGACAAATCAGCCCCTCTGTGTTAGAATGGTATCATCAAATAAGGGAGGACAACAAAATGGAAATGATTAAAGTTTTCAATGACCACACTGGCGAAATCCTTGAAAAGACGTTCGTAGACCCCGCGGACGCGGACGACTTCGAGTTCATTCTCGACTTCCTTGAAGCGAGATACGAACGCTACCACAACGGCGAACAAATCTACTAAGGAGGGCGCGACAATGGAAATCAAAGATGTGTACTACAATGTTGAGTGGTGGGGCATAACCACTTGGGGCGAACGCTTCACTAATAGCGAGTGGTTCAAGGACGAAAACGAAACTCTGTCGTTCATCGCAAATGACCTGGCAAATGACCCGCTTGTTCGTGGAGCAACCTTCACCACACACAAAACCATCGTATTTAAGAGAGGTGAATAAAATGATTACTATTCTGATAATGGTTATTGCCCTTGGCATTTCGTTCCTGTTTACTGCTGGGCTGGTCTGGCTTCTCTGCTGGCTTCTCCCTATGATTGGCATCGCGTCCATCGGCTCTATCGCCATCGTGTTTTCGTGGAAACTGGCGTTGGTCATTTGGCTCATTATCGCACTCCTACGCTCTATTTTCAGCATCACTGTCAAGAAGTAATAATTGAAAAATCTCCCAAATTTAGGAGATTTTTTTTGTTCATTTTACCTATTGACAAACGCCCCTATTTGTGCTATACTCAGCCGAGCGCCCACGGTCCTGGCGCTCGAAATTTCCATTATACACCCTGCCAGCAATTTTGTCAATAGGTAAATTGAACAAATTTGACCAAACACACATCCCGAAAGTTTGTGCAAAATAACCAACGAAAATTTGACAATTCTAAAAATTTTTTGTATAATAATGTCAATGACATAGATGGGAGGATGGTCTAAAAATGGACTATTACGTTTACATAACAACAAATAAAATTAACGGCAAACAATACATTGGGTAGCACAAAGGACGCCCAGACGATAACTATTTAGGTAGTGGAACAACTATACTAAAAGCAATCAGCAAGTATGGCAAGGAGAATTTTACTAAAAGTGTTTTGTGTTTTTGTGAAACAAGAGAAGAAGCCGACGCAAAAGAACGAGAATACATCCAATTATACAACGCAGTAAATGATGATAATTTTTATAATAATGCGGAAGGTGGCACAGGTGGAGACGGCTGGCGCAGTTGTCAAAGATGGCTGGAACAACATCCAGAAGAAGCGCAAGCCATGTATAAACGAAATGGGGAACATTTGCGGAAATGGTGTGATACTCATCCAGAAGAATACAAAGAAAAATGTATTAAGCCAATGTTAGAAGCAAGTCATAAGCGATTAAAAGAAAATCCTGAACTCGTTAAACAACAAGTAATAAGATTAAATCAGGCAAAAGAAAAATGGCAACAAGAACATCCAGAAGAGCACCAAGCACAAGTAAATGAATGGCGAAAGGCTGGAAGTATTGCTAATAGTAAAGCAGTAATTTGTTTAACTACTAATCGTGTATTTGAGTCTCAATCAGCGGCGGCTCGATACTATGGCGTTCCACAAAGCAACATTAGTAAATGTTTGAAAGGAGAGCGTAAAAGCGCGGGAGTAGACCCTGATACGGGTGAAAAATTATTTTGGGAATTTGTAAAATAACTCTTGACAAATAGGAGAATAGGCGTTATAATGTAGATACAATAAAACGAAGGAGACAAAAAGTATGACTATTTACCTCGATCTCGATGGGACGGTGATTGATTTTTACGGCGTCCCCAACTGGTTGGAGTGCCTCGAAGCACAGGACAGCACACCATATCGTGTGGCAAAGCCCCTTGTGCATCTGTCCACCCTCGCCCGCTATCTGAACCGCTTACAGGCGCGGGGCTACAATATCGGCATCATCAGTTGGCTGTCCAAGAGCGGAACGGATAAGTTCAACGCCGAAGTAGCCGAGGTCAAGCGGGAATGGCTGGCAAAGCATCTCCCCAGCGTTCAGTGGGACGAAATCCATATTGTCCCCTATGGCGTCCCCAAGTCCAACTGTGCGACCTGCCCCAACGCGATTTTGTTCGATGATGAACAGCGAAATCTCAATGAGTGGACGGCAAACACCCACAATATGGCATACAACGCCAACCTGCTTATGGAAATCCTGCGAAACCTGTAAAAAAAATAGCAAATAGGGGTTGACAATCTCACCCCTATTTGCTATAATATGTAATGTAATTAAGGTATGGGACACGATGGTAAACCCAACCAAGAGAAAAGGAGAATGAACAATGAAAAATATCTACTGCACGCTGGACACTGAAACGGTAGGCGGCGCGGCTCACCCCACGGGAATGTATAATGTGGGCGCGATTATCCACGACCGCAAGGGCGAAATCCTTGCCACCACTTCCCTGCTGGTGATGGAGCATTATGACGAAATCGCCACCGATGGCTATGCCAAGAAGAATTTTCCGGTATATGCCGAACGGCTCAAAGCTGGTGAAATCTCCGCTATCGCCACGGAGCGCGAAGCCTATGAGGTAATCAAAAACCTGTGCGACCATTACGGCGTTCGCTATGTGATGGCATACAATTCCGGTTTTGACTTCTGCAAGACCTGTTTCCGCGACCTGCTGGACACTTTCGAGTTCATCGACCTGTATCTCATGGCACTGGAAACTATCACCCACAAAAAGTCCTATGCGGACTATTGCCGAGAAAATGGCAAGCGTTCCAAGAATGGCAAGACCTGTGCAACCTCTGTCGAAGCGGTGTATGGTTATCTCCACGGCAATCCTGACTTTGAGGAAGAACACACCGCCCTGTCTGACGCTATGCAGGAAATGGAAATTTTCCTTGCTTGTCAGAAGATGCACAAGCGATACACCAAGAACGTCCACGCATGGGACGCGCCCTTTGAGGTAAAATGTTTTCCCAAGTTTTGAGATTGGGGCTTGACAGCCCCTTTCTCATGTGGTATAATGGCTATACTAAGACAAGGAGGTAAGCGAAATGCCTAAGCAGGTTCTTTTCAAGAGCGACCATTCAGATGGCGTTCAGGCAGGTATTCAGGTAGATAATGGAAATGTTATCTGTGCCTGTTGTGGTGGAGTATTCGAGGGCGAGGAGACTACCATTCTCCACGAGTTCGACTATTGGGTTGACTTTTCCGAATGGATTGGCGACCCTGACCTGACTGAATACCGCAAGCACGACACCCCGTAAAAAAAGTTTGGAATGGGGGTTGACAACGCCCCCATTCCATGCTATAATAACATTACAAATTCAAGGTAGGGGAAACGATGGTAAGCCCCACCAATAGAAAAGGAGAAAAAAACTATGAAAGCTCGCTATGCTAACCTCAGAAATTTCAACCGCACGGTCAAGACCTACAAGTGGCTGGTAGACCTGTTCGGAAACAAGGAGTTCACTTCCGAGGACTTCTCCAAGGCAAAGCACGACTACCGGCGGTACACCTACAATTCCCTGTCGTTCCTGCGGGATGAGGGTATCATCAAGGTGGTACGCACCGAACAGACCACCAAGGAAATCAAGCTCGACCCGTGGGACGCGGAAAGCTGGATGATTGACAAGAATGGCAACGCCCTGATGACCGAGTACAACTGGATGCGTTTGCCGGAAGTGGCACAGTCCGCTCTGCTGGCTCTGAATGGTCAGGACTTCCGCGTTGAGCGCAAGGACACCAAGACCGTGGAAAAGGAGAAGCTTATTTACACGGTCAATCCCGCTGGTATGTTGAACTGGCGCAAGGGCTATGGGCGTCTGTTGGCTATGAGAGCTGACGCGCTGGCGGGCGAAATCGTCAGACTGAACGAAAAGCGGGACGCATTCCTTGCTTGTCAGATGGACTAAAAAAATGAGGGGATTTTCCCCTCATTTTTTGTGCATTTTTACCTATTGACAAATGCGCCTGGGTGTGGTATAATGGCCGGCCGATTTCGCGCGTCTCGGCCGGAATTCACCATTATACACCCCGTCAGCAATTTTGTCAAGAGTTTTTTTACACAAATTTTTTTATTTATTTTTCCCGAAACTTGTGCAGTCTGACTATTGCAATCTGCGCTCACCTATGGTACAATACATAATGTCAAGAGGGGACAGCAAGTTGCTTCTCGGGGGAGCCACGCTGGCGGGTGTGATAACTCGGTAACTGACCCGCATTTCCCCTCTTGACAATCTTCGTCAAAGGTGCTATAATGGGTAGTGTCAAGAGGGGAACGGCACGGCAGATGCGTCTAATGTGTCGCTTGTGTAGACAGGTTTCAGAAATTTGAAAAAATTTCAAAAAACCTCTTGACAATCCCCAGCACCCGTGCTATAATTGATAATGTCAAGAGGGGAACAGCCCCACCCAAGAAATCCGCGGGTCGCGAACCGTGCGAGAGTAAAGGAAGTAAGCCCTATACCAGCGCAGTAAAGCCTGAGCATGGAGCGGAAAGTGAGCAATTTGTGAGCAAGGTACAGACCGGAACTTCTAACCGGACTGCGACGCAATAACATGGCAATACTCTTATCCGTATTCCGGGGTTGTAAGTCGTTGTGAATACTTGTGGAGCGTTCCCCTGTTGGCACTATCAAAAAAAATCAAGAATTTTGAAAAAAAGTCTTGACAATCCCAGCGCAAGCTGTTATAATAGATAATGTCAGGAGGGCAAAGCCCTCAAAACCAAATGGAGAAAGGAATTGATACTATGGCTAACACTAACACCACCACCCGCAAGCCCACCAAGCGCGATAATTTCACCGCCCTGCTGAAACTGTCCGAGGTCAAGGCTGACCCCAAGCTGGTGGAGTTCATCACCCACGAAATCGACCTGCTCGACCGCAAGAACACCGTGGACAAGAAGCCCACCAAGACCCAGCAGGAGAATGAGGTCATCAAGACCACTGTCCTGTCCGCTATGGAGCGCGACCGCCTGTACTCCATCAGTGAGATGCTCAAAGAGTTCCCTGTCTGCAAGGACATGAGCAATCAGAAGCTGTCCTCCCTCGTTCGGCAGATGGTGCTGGACAAGCAGGTGGAGCGCGTGGAGGATAAGCGCAAGGCGTTCTTCCGCAAGGTGAGCGAGTAAACCGCCCAAGGGTGGGGAGAAATCCCCACCCTATCCCCGAAAGGAGTAAGCGCATGAATGAGCGTATTGCCGACCTTATGCGAAAGCTGGATTGCACCGAAGCCGAAGCCAAGGATATTATTGTCCAAGATGCTATTATCGACAAGGGCGGCAATCCGTTTCCGCTGACCGAGGAACAGGAAAAGGCAAGCAAGAAAGCGCGTGGAGTAGGACGCCAGCCGACCGCATACAAGTTCGCACCAAGAGAAAGAAAGGCTAATCTCACGAAGCAGGGCATTATCACCTTGCTGACCGAGACACTGACCACATACGGCGCGACTGACCTGAACGTGAGCAACGCGGAGCGCGAATTTTTATTCACGCTTGATGGAACAAAATACAAGGTTGTGCTGTCGTGTCCGCGCAAGTGAGGGAGAGAAATCTCCCTCATTTTTTTTGTGTATTTTGACTATTGACAAATCCGGGCGCGCGTGGTATAATTCGGTCGCGCGTCCACGTATGTGGCGCTCGAAATTTCTATTATACACCCCACTGGCAATTTTGTCAAGCGTTTTTTTGCACAAATTTCAAAGATTGAAAATCCCGTTTTTTGTAGGTATTGCCTATTGTAATTCTCCTGTAATGTGTTATAATGATGATACTGAAAGGAGCGATGAACGATGGAGTTTCCGAGAGTTCAGGATTTTATCCTGATTATCCAGCAGGCGGTATCTGAAAAGCCTGTGCGGGTCAGAAGTGCTGACAGACTATCCCGCGCTATCCACCGAGAATATCCTAATGTCAAGATAGCTACCAGCAACGGCGCAAGCAAGGAATGTCTGGTATTCCCTGATTTGGGCTATGTTCTCAAATGGTCTACGGAGACGCGGGACGCAGAGCGCGAAGTGGCTGTGTATAAGAAAGCCGTAGAAGCAAACCTCGCGGATTTTTTCCCCGCCACCGAGTTGGCTGGCTACATTGTTCCCCCGCGTAAGTGTGATGACCCTATCGCGTTCACCGCTCAACAGATTATCACCAACAGCGCACACAAAATCATGTGGAATGAGGGCGGGATAAAAACTCGTCTCTTGCGTATCGCAAAGACTGTCCCCGACTGTCGCATCAAGCAGATTGAGCGGCAGTTCCGCAAAGCCGACCTCAATGGCTATGGGCGTGAGCTGGACGGACTGTGGGCGAAAGTTGCCGTTTCTATCTACGGCAAGCGCAAGGTTATCGCCCTCTGTGAGTTCGTTAAAAAGTATCACATCAACGACCTCCACGGCTCAAACATCGGCTACATTGGCATTTCTCCTGTTATCCTCGATTTCTCCGGCTATGGCGTCTGTGATGGTTTAGAGTTTTGAAAAAAACTCTTGACAAACAGCCCCGCCTGTGCTATACTAACATCGTGAGGTGAGAAAAATGAAATGGCGATTGTATCGTCCCCCTTAGTAGTCAATCATAGTTTGATTAGATAGTTTAATGATTGATTATATTTATACCCCAGCCAAGATGGAGTTTAATAGAGTGTTTGTCCCACTCAATAATTTCTTCTCAACCGCCATCTTGAACCCCTCGTTAGAAATTGGGACTGGGTACGAAGTTCTAACCACATTCACCGCGTGCCAAGAAAGACCATCTATGTGGGCATTGCGCCCGTCTGATTAGGTCTGCTGTGTAGAAGTGGGCTGGCTGTCCGGACGGCTGGCGAACATCAACAGGGGAACCAGCGTAGTAGCCAACTACGCTGGTTTATTTTTGTGTATTTTGCCTATTGACAAATGCGCTCAAATGTGGTATAATGGGTCGGGCGCTCACGAACGTGGCGCCCGAAATTTCCATTATACCACGCGGCACAAATTTTGTCAAGTGTTTTTTTGCACAAATTTTAGATGTTGAAAATCCCATTTTTTGTGAGTATTGACTATTGTAATTTGCCCAAGGGTGTGGTAATATATAATTGTTCCAAGGGAGAGGGCGAGAGCCTCCGGCGGGGCGTGTACCTTAAAAAAATTCCACAAATCCGAAAAAAAGTCTTGACAAGGCTTCGGATATGTGTTAGAATATAGATGTTCCAAGAGGGAAACAACAATAAGGTGGGCGACACCTAAAAACGCAGAAAGGGTTGATACTATGACTAACACTACTTCCTCTGTGCGCCTGACCAAGCGCGACTACTTCACCGCCATTCTGTCCAAGGTGGATATGGACGCCACTTATGACATTCCCAAGGGCGATGCCACTGTCAAGGTTTCCGGTGCTGATGTGGCGGGCTTCCTGAACCACGAGCTGGAACTGCTCGACCGCAAGAACACCGTGGACAAGAAGCCCACCGCCACCCAGCTGGCAAACGAGGGTATCAAGGCTGACATCAAGGCGTTCCTGGACGCCCACAAGGGCGAGAAGTACACCGTCTCCGCTCTGATGAAGTCTGTCCCCGCTATCGCCGATGCGTCCAATCAGAAGGTTTCTTCTTTGGTGCGTCAGATGGTCATTGACGGTCTGGCAGAGCGTATCGAAGATAAGCGCAAGGCGTATTTCACCGCCAAGTGAGACAAGAGGGGGGGGAGATAACCTCTCCCCCTCTCTCCCCTAAAATCTGAAAAGGCGGTGTTTTATGGCTGACATTTCCAAAACCGAATGGCTGAAAAACGCTATGGCGAAAATGGGCTGGACTGCCGATGAAGCGGAAGCCGTGTGGAACTCTGACCGAGAAATCGACAAGGGTAAGAAACAGGATTTTGACCTGTCGAAAGAACAGCTTAAAATCGCCCAAAAATTCGCCAAGACTGGCACACGCAAGACCCCCACCGCATACAAATTCACCACAAGGGAACGCAAGGCAAATCCCACAAAAGCGGCTATTATCGCTGAATTGGCAACATTTTTGACCGAAAATAGCGAAAATGCCTGCGAAAATGTGGAAATTACCAACAAAGAGCGTCAAATTGCGTTCAAAATCGGTGAAAACTCCTATGAACTGACGCTTGTGCAGAAGCGCAAGCCGAAAAGTTGAGAAAATGGGGGAGAAATCCCCCATTTTCCCCGGAAATCGAGGAAAAAAGTGTGAAAAACAAGGAATTTTTGTATGTTGGACACTATTATGATGAAAATGGCGTCTACATTCTGAAAATAGGCACGACTAACGACTTAAAGCGCAGACAGCGAGAGCATACACGAAACTACAAGAAATCGCCTGTTTACCGTCTACCGAAAACTGGCAAGTTCATTTACGATTTTTCGCTACCGCTCTCCAAGTACAATACTCTACGCTACGAGGACAAAAACCGTGAACGCTGGCAAAAACTGGGATACGGCGAGTTTGTGAGAAATGACAGATTTGCGTGTCCTGTGAAGCCGAAATCTGTTGAAATTACCATTCGTCGAACTTACCAAATCGCTCTCGATTGAGGGCGATTTTTTTTTATTTAATTTGACTATTGACAACGCCCTCTGACTGTGGTATAATGGGTCGGGCGCTCACGGATGTGGCGCCCGGCATTTTTGTCAATACACATTTTCAACAATTTTTCCGGCGAAAGTTTGTATAAATTGACTATTGCATTTTGTCCCGAAATGCGCTATACTATAAACAATCTGAGGGAGCTGGAACCCACCAACAGCACGGAGGCATCTATGAATAAGAGCCAGTTTTTTGACCACGAAATCGAGTTCATTCAGTCCGAGGATTTGCGCTCATTCGTGCGCTATTACTTCGATTGTATCGTTCCCGACTATTTCTGGACTATCGGCGCGAGTTCTTCCGGCAAGTTCCATCCGGCTATGAGCCAAGGCGAGGGCGGTTTGGTACGCCACACTAAGGCGGTTGCGTGGTTTTGTGAGGAATTGCTCCGCATGAGCCAGTGGGCGTATCTCACTGACGAGCGCAAGGACTACGCAAGAGTTGCCTGTCTGCTCCACGATACAGCCAAGTATGGTTTACACGAGTTCGACAAGGAGTTGTACCCCAAGCACGGGGAAATGGCGGCTGACCAAGTACGCCGTTCGTGGCTGGTCTTTTTCGAGAGCGACTGCCCCTATGAGTTGACGCAAGCCATCAAGTCCCACATGGGTCAATGGACTACCGACAAGGCGAACAGACCTTTCACTCCTATTGATAGGTTGGTACACATGGCTGACTATGTGGCAAGCCGAGCGTTTATCGACATTCCGGCAATCAACGCTGACTATAACGACAAGGCGGAGTTAAACCAGATTGTGCCTGACCTGCCGTGGGAAGATTAATTTGTTAAGGGTGGAGAAATCCACCCTTAATTTTTGTTCATTTTACCTATTGACAAATTGGGCCAGGTGTGGTATACTAAAAGGGGAGGTACAACGGGCCGAGCGCGGGCGCTGCGGTCCGAATTCCCGATCTGTACCCCCATATGGAAAATTTTCCGTAATTCTAGCGGCCTTCATATGCGCCCATATTTTCCCAAAACCCGAGGCACCGCTCGGTACCCATATGCCGCCCGGTTTGACATAAAAAAAAATTTATGTTATAATGATAAAAAAAACCATTTTTTTTCTCACTTGACTTTTAAAAAAATTTTTTGTATAATATGTATATACAAAATGAAAAGAGGTTATTTTAATGAATAAGAACGATATTCTGACGCGCTTAATGAATGGCGAGAGCGCTGAGGATATTGCTAAGGAAATGACTGCAATGCTGAATGACGCCACTAAGGCATATGCTGACCAGAAGAAGGACAAGGAAAAGATGGCCCGAGCGGAAGCGGTTGCCGATGCTATCAACGACTATGCGGCCTATATTGGCTACAAGGGTGCAGAGTTGAAGGGCGAGGACGTCATTAAGATGATGGACAGTTTCTTGAAGTTCTATAAAGACCTTCACAATTTCAAGATTGAGATTCCCGGTTTCCGTTTTGAGACGAGAACTGATAAGCCCACCAAGAAGGGCAAAACCGTAGATGAAATCCTCAACGACTGGATTTCTCGCATTTAATTTCGAATAACGTGTCGGCCCAGGTATTTTTCATTTGGGAAATTGGCGATTAGAATACCTGGGCTCGACGTTTTTTGGAAAGGGTATCTTGAAAAATTCAGAGGATGACGATAACGATGAAATTGAGTGATGAGTTGGTACCGAGCGGGGGCACCAAACTTCCATTATTTTCATCATTCTTTTCATCCCATCATCATTCTACCATAATCATTTTGTTATTAAGAAAAAATATTATAAGGTTTCATTATTCGTTATTTACAACTATATTCATCAAACCCCGCTAATAGGTTTATTTAATCTAGTTTTATGGAGATAAAACAATAATCAAAAGACTTCGGACTCAAAAAAAAGCATCATAAGTTAAAAAGCATCATAAGTCAAAAAAAAATGGAGTGGTTTATCGCCACTCCATTTTTTTTATTCCTTAAACATCAAATCACTTAAAATGTCATTATATGCTGATTCCAGGAGAGAATCAACGAGAGTTGAATCAACATTAAGGTTAATATCATTCTTGCCACTCTCATCACCCTCAGGACACACTAGTAGCCTGCCCACCGGCGAGGTTCGCTCTTGCTTTTTCCAAGGTGATTCCCATTTACGATTTAAACTACCATCTTCACTGATATTCGCAATCCAATAGCCATCAACAATGAGAGCATTATTACAATCATACAAGACATAAACATTATCGCCCAAATCATCATACTTAGAGCGCACAATCACATCTCTACCTTTATAATTGCCAACTCTCTTACCATATTTATTTTTTAATACATCATAACTGAATTCATTTTTCATTTTTCATTTCATTTTTTCATTTCATTTTTCAAAATATCTACTCCCACCGGAGTTTTTCAAATGAAATTCCAAAATGGCACCTCCTACTTTTATATATAAATATTATATAATAATTTTATATATAAATCAAGTGCCATAATATTGCCCCAGGGTACGGGAACGAAGTCCCTGTCTGTCATTTATTATAAATCTTATAAAATATATTATTTAATGCATCTCCTGCTTCTTCTGCACTACATCCCATAGCATTTACTTGTTTACTCAAATCCAATAGAGAATCAAATATAGAGACATAACTATTATCATAAATATTATTAGGCTAAGCATAATCTGTCGTATCACTATTATTTATATAATCATTATCTTGATGATATCCAGTAGAACGAAAATCTACATTTAACTTTTGATTGCCCTTTCCGCCATAAACAACACCCTCGGGAGGTGCGAAGGGGCGGAGCTCCTCTGCGAAACAAATCTTTACTGGTTTATAGTTGTTAGGTAATACAAAATAAATTGTATCATCTTTTAAATATGTTTCTACTTTAATTGCCTTTTCAGGTACTTCTTCTTTACAGCATCTTTGAAAATGCTTTACATACTTACTATTTACTTCCACAGGAATACTATATTCTCCATTTAATCCACTATGATAACCCATTTTTATTTCTCCTTTTGTTCTTTATTTTTGTTCTCGTCTCTACGATTTTTACATCGGGAAAATTCCCAATGGGATTAAATAAGCCGGCGTCAGCCGGATTATTTAAGCCCACCCTCTATTGCCACAAACCTATTTCAACCCTCTATTACTATTTAATAGGTTTCTAAAAATTGACCACTTTTATAGAAAATTTTGACCACTTTATCTAACACCATCAGAAAATTTTGACCACTTTTATCAGAAAATTTTGACCACTTTATTTAGGGAGTTCGTTCTTCACCCACAAAAATTCAAGACACGTCTTATTATCTTCTAATATTTTTAATCTATAATCTAATAATCCTAAACGTTTAAGAATATCAATAGTATCATCAATTATAGCATTATTAGATGTAGTAGTTGTAGCAATACCAATATATTCTTTAATCTATCTAAATGTAGCGATAAATGGCTAAAAACTACTAGTATAGTATTTATTAAACAAATAAATATATATATTTATACTATTCTTCTAAAATACATTCATCATTTTTAATAATGTATTATATTCAATTAAATTAGCTTCTGACCCATCTAATACTGTTAAATAATAATATTCATCGCCTTCATCACTAACAAGATTTGAATCAATTAAATAAGAAAAATATTTCGCAATAGTTTTACGAGACATAGCTTTTTCAATAGTTCCATCACTTAATTCACGAGTAAAATCACGCTCAATACTAGCCCATTTAACTTTCTTTTTCTCTATTCTACGGCGTGAAGTATTTACATTTTCTCGTTCAGAATTACATTGAAGCCAGGCATATAATAAATCGCAATAATCCTTTTCTCGCACAATAGATGTAGTTGATGGCATTTGACGAGAGTTCTTTTTAATAACCATAAATACCAACCTCCTTCCATAGAACAATAAAAATTACGCCTTTTCTATTGAATGGTCCTGACCAGAATTTTTTAACCACTTTTATAGAAAATTTTGACCATTTTTATAGAAAAAATTACTCTTTTTTATAGAAAATTTTGACCACTTTTATAGAAATTTTTGGACACTTTTATAGAAAATTTTGACCACTTTTATATCAAATGACCATTTTTGTCCGACACGGTAAGACGCGGAAACGAAATTTCGTTTATCTCAACATTTTTATTCTAAATTTCGCTAACCGCTCTTTAATTGATTTTTAATAAAAATTTTTATATAATATATATATAAACAATAAGAAATGAATTAACAACAGTTCAACTACAACTAATCAGGAGGTAATAAATATGGATGCTGGCTTTTATCGTTTCGACGTTCATTTCTTCGATGGCGCTGAACAGAATGCCCACGGTTTCGTATATGCGAAGAATTACGCGAATGCCGTTGAGAAGGTTTGTGATATGGTTGATGATGAAGACATCGCGGATATCAAGATTGAAGGTATGGAGCCCAGTGAAGTCCTCCTGATGCCCGACTGGATTGCCGACAAAATTACCAAGTATGACTACTTTTCCAGCGACTACGCGCGCGAGGACAAAAATGTTCAATTTAAGAATGTTAATTCTGTGCTGTCCGCAGAAAAGACTGATGAAGTTATGAAGGAGATTGAGAAGCATCTGACCAGTGGCAACTATGGCCCCTCCGACAAACTCCCTCTGTCTCAGCAGTCTATCGAATATATCAATGAGTGCGTGGCAAATGGTCTCCCTATCCAGATGCCAGACCATCGTGGTGAAATCTAATGTGGCAACGAATCTGTAAAGAGTGCGCCTATTTCGATGATATGCGCTGTAAGATTAGCGGACAACCCGCTATCTCTCACAATATCGCTTGCGCCTCATTTAGTAGCCAACGCTACGAGTGCGATATTTGCCACCGTCAAATTCACCATACTGAGGTAATCTATGATAGCAAAAGTAATAAGATTGTTTGTTCAGATTGCTGTAATCGTTTGTCTACGTGTGATAATTGCCATAATGGGAATATCTGCCTTTTTGAAACAGACCCATCACCACTTCCGAAACAAATACAAAAACAAATCCGTCAGGGAAATATGTTCGGACAAACAATCATAAAAAATCCCGAGAGGGTTCGACAGATTTGCGAAGTCAAATGTTCTTGTTGGGACAAAGAAAACCAACAATGTTTAAAAACTACTTCCCATTATTGTCCCAACATTCAGGAGGTTATATGATATTTACAGTAATGCATAACGGCTCTCCTTACTTCACCGTCGAGGCCAGTGAAATCATTGGTATTGCCAAAGTCTATAATGGCGAGGTAAATTTCAGCACAGTAATGCTTCTCAAAAATGGCGGTTCCTATAAATTTCCTTTTCCCACAAAAGATGAACAACTCAACAAGATTCGCCAGAATTGGCTTCTTGCTCGGACTAAAACAAATTTTCCTACGCCTGATGTAATCATTGATGTGTGAGCACGTTGGGCAAAACTATTAAATTTAACAAAACTGACCAGGAGGAGCGTATGAAACGTAAGGGCTACGACATCTACATCGGCAAACGTGGAGCGATTTATTACCTCGAAACTATCGAGGAAACTAATCCTCTCGTCGCAGATACCTATGCCTATGATAAGGCACTCGACAAGTTTGGCGATATTCCAGAAGTAGTATGGAAAGCAATCCCGGCAGTAATTTGGATACCGGAGGATGGAAGAGAATGACACTATTTAAAATTAACCTTGAAGACTGTGGCTGTTTCTGTATTGACCTTGATACCATTAGTTCATTCTATATCGGCTTCGGCAATAAACTGAAAATTCTCCCTATCGGAGGGTCTGACTACATTGCCCCTATTACGATTTGCCCGCAGGATGCTAAACGTCTTGTTGAAGCCTGGGAAAATAGACAGGAGCGCATTAACAATGGAACTCTATAATCTCTATTCATATATTGAAGTGGTCGATGACCCTGATACATTTGTATATTTATGGTCGGCTCACTACGACAATGCCGAAGCCGCCCAATCAGATGCTTGGAACGAGACTTGTCTCCGTTATGAAGAGAATGCCAAAGAATTCCAGTTGCCTGACTACGATGAAATGATTGAGCGACTCCAAGAGTTCGAGCGGTCAAGAGGTAGGCCAGATACAATAGATAAGAAAATGATGGACCACGCAATTGAGTTAGCCATTGAAGCGCGTGATGATTGCATTGATTATTACGTAGTACCCGCTCGACTTGATGAACGAGATTACGAAGACCTCGTAGTAATAGATGCTGATGAATATAATCTATAATTAAATTTGCCACGATTTTCACCACCTTATATTTCTATTATCATTATACCAAATAATTTTGGAAAAATCAATACAAGGAGAATTGAAAATGGCTGTTAAAATCCGCAAAGCGTTTACCATTATGCCCGATTCCCTCAATGATGACCAGCGCTATATTTTCCACGGCATCGACCGCGCAGAAGCCGAAGAGATTTGTCTCGCATTTGTCGAGGAGCTCTTGGATGATGATATCCAGATGTGCCAGCGCGCTGAACACTATCCTGAGATTACGTGGTGCCCTGATTGGTGGAAGGATGTTGAGCCTGACCTTCGTCTCTGTGAATACGATTCATTCGTATACGAAACCTCAATTTACGATTTTGGACACTAATATATAAGAGTATTTGGCGATGCCAAATACTCTTATTTGATTTTTTTATAAATTTATAATATAATATATATATAAGATGAAGAAAGGAAATGATACAAAATGAATGATATTGTAATGCGTTTCAGAACTGAGCACGGCCAGACTATTGAGATGACTATGAATGACCTCAAAGATGCATACGACGAGTATCGTTTCCTGACTAAGCGTGAATATATTCTTGAAAACTATCCTGAGTCCGAGGCTTGCGTGGACAGAATCGCCGCTCGTGCCATCGAACTCGAAGACAGTTATCATTATCGGGAAGACGACGCAATCGAACAGGCGTTCGATGAGATTATGTGAGGAGGATGCGCTATGAAGTGGCATTTGTTTTCTGAGAAGCGGCCTGAGATTGGCACTGATGTTCTCATCTGTTTCGAGCCGGGCAATCCTTTTGCCTGTGATGTGTGTAGCCTCGAAGAGGAAGGCGAAGGCCACTATGTTTGGTGGCGCCTTGAAAAAAGTTATCCCGTTGATGATACTGATTATTGGGCTGAGATTCCGATGCCTCAGCTGAGAATTCCCGCATATAAGGAGGAGGATTAACTATGATTGAAGGTCTCTACCCGCCGTTCCAGCACTGGGGCGCGTCCGGTACCACGTGGATTCTGAGCGATACACATTTTAATGACCCTGACCTCATTCACGCCTATGTTGACCGCCCCTCCGCAGAAGAGCAGGTGAAGCGCATCAATGCTAAGTGCGGTCGTGCGGATACGCTGATTATCCTCGGCGATGTTGGCGATATCTCCTATGTGCGTCAGTTGCGCGCCAAGTATAAGATTCTCGTGATGGGCAACCACGACTCTGGCGCATCCAACTATCAGCGTCAGATTTTCAGACAGAAGTTTGATAAAGGCCTGTTCCAGAAGCACGAGGCATTGGACGAGATGAAGCGTCTCTATCCTGATTGCGCTTATTCTATCACTGATAGTTATGATTATCTCGATAATTTTCCCTGTTGGGAGGTTCGCGCTGATAATAAACTTTTCGACCAGGTGTTCTCTGGTGTTGTAGTTATTGGAGAGAAATTGATGCTCTCTCACGAGCCTATTAAGGGATGCGATTGGTGTATGAATATCCACGGCCACGATCATTCTCGCTCTCATAAAAATGATAAATATCATTTCAACGTGTGCGCTGATGTGATTGGCTACGAGCCCATCAACTTCAATAAGTGGATGAAGGAAGGCCATCTCGCGCCCATCGTATCCATTCACCGCGACACCATTGACAACGCAACGGCTCGCGCACGCAAACGAGGGTATAGATTGGGGAGGAAACCCCAGTGATACTACGCCTTATTCTCCTTATGGTTCTTGGAGGCTCTATTTGTATAGGGATTGAGACAATGTGGCGCGCGTTTAAAAATGGGAAATGGCCTCTTGGAATAGTAGTAATTTTTGAGGTTATAGGATTTATTCTTATGACTATATTCTTTGTGAAGGAACAGGTGCTATAATGATTTTTAATATTTTGAACCAACTTCTTCTGTTTATCTTCGGTCTTCTGTTGTTCGCTATTATGCTGAATAATATCGAAGAGCCTTATTTCCATAGTAAATGGGGCATCATTCTTCCGTTCGTTGGCGCTCTCGCTTGCGCGGCCTGTGTCATTTACAATTTGTTTCAGGGGTGATTACTATGTCTGTTTTTAGCGTTATTACATTTATTGTTTGTATAATTCTGATTTTTACTTATATGTATCAATCTTATCATATCGTTAAATATTACCGTGAGCAGGGTAGATGGGGCGTTTGGGCGATTTTGAACATTTTATCTATCCTAATTATCGTGGAGGCCACTGAAATTATGGCGGAGGTAGTACATCTATGCTGATTACTATTTTGTTTGTAATTGTATTTATCCTCAGCGCATCTCTATGCTACAAATTCCGCAATCACGATGTTTCTATGGTTCTTCTTTTGCTTGCGGTTATCTGTGCGGTCGGTCTTATTGTGTGCGGGGCTATGTGTGCCTGTACGCCATATGACTCTGACCTCCGCACCCAAGACGCAATGGATAAGGAGCGTATGCTTCTTGAATTGCGTATTGATGATGACTACTGGCGCAAAGACGCACGCCTGACCGCAGAACTTGTCCACGATGTAGACGAATACAATGAATTGGTTATCTCGATGCGCAAGACCTATAACAGTGAATGGACTTCTTGGTTTGGTCGCTCTTGGATGGCTGACCTAACTACCGTAGAATTTCCAGAAGGAGGATGGAAATGATTCTCTTACTGATACCTTTTGTAGTAATGATAATTTGTATCATTCTATCTTGTAAGATTCAAGATGTTGATACAAATGAATGTATCTGTGTTGTTGGAGGAGTTGCTCTTTGTATTGTTCTTGCGTTAGGCTTTGTCTGTTTCCTTATGCGCGTTTGCGATTATGACAAGTTTGAGATTGATGCGGAACGCGCAAATATTGTTCGATATATTGAACGGTATGGCGATGACGCAGAGACTAATGAAGCTACCTACAACACTATTTATAACAAGGTTTACAATTTTAATTATCGAGTATATAGATGTCAGAGAACTCGGTCAAATCCTTTCATTAGCTGGTTCAAAGCCGGATGGTGGATGGAGATTGAGCCGATAGATTGGGCGCCATAAGGAGGTATAATATGGATTCTTTGTTTGATTTGATGTTCGGCATTATGAATAATGATTATTCTAAGGCTGACAAGGCTGGCCACGACACTGTTGGCGACTACACCATCGACACTTGCGACACCGTGGACCAGGGCTATGAGACCGCTATGTGGAAGGGCGATGGCGATATTATCATCGTTGAGCGCTACCCCGATAAGGAGCGCGCTGAGGCTGGCCACACGAAGTGGTGTGAGTTCGCTAAGACGAACCCTGAGCACGTGTATAGTGTTCAGATGGATGAGCACGTCAATTTCTAAATAACTAAGTCAATGGAGGGTTTTACCAAACGTAAAATCCTCCATTGATTTTTTTTAAAATTTATTATATAATATATATATAAGGTAAAAGAGAAAGGAATTGATGTTTATGATGATTTTTCCCACCTTACATATTGAGTTTGAAAAGTGGAAATTTAATAAGGAGTATGGAGTTTGGGTTTCTAACTTCGGCAACTTCAAGGACATTCATAAGCGTCCTATTCCTAAGAAAATCTTCCAGCAAAATGGTTATGTGTCTGTGAAAACCAAGCACGGCAATCGTATGGCGCATCGCTTGGTTATGTATACGTGGTGCCCCATTGAAGACCGCGAGGCGTTCACTGTTGACCACATTGACCACAATAAACGTAATAACCGCGTTGACAATCTGGAATGGGTCAGCCAGGCTGAGAATCTGATTCGAGCCCAGGATGACATTGTGGTGAGTGCTGTTCCTACTATTAATAATGCGGGCGCCGAACCCGCCGGTCGGGACACTGGGAAAATTCTGGAAGAGTGCGACAATACTCTGGCCAAGTGGCTTGCCACTACCACGGACACCACTTGCCGTTCCTTTATCGTTCAGGAGGGTATCACTCTTGATACTGTTTTTACCAACACTGATGGTTTTAAGGGTACGGCGATGGAGGCTATTGACTGGCTCCAAAAGCATAACTCTAAGGTCAGCACTACCGAAGAGAAGTTCTTCTTCAAACTGTGCAATAGCATCCGTATGGACGGTTTTATGTATTCTCGTAAGTGGAATTTTTTGAGAGGAGTTAAACAATGAGAGTAGCAATTTATGCGACTGAACCTTATTATGGTGGGCTCCACGGATATTTCAACTGCGGTATCTACCACATTGATATGTTTAGTGAGGCTGATGAAATTGGTCATTATCTGTGTGATGAACTGATTGATAGTTATACTACACTGACCGATCTCTACGAAGATGGCGAACGTGAGTATGATTACGCAATCTATGAAATCCCTAATGCGTTCGATGATATCGACGATGACCAGCTCGACGCCGACCTCTATGACTACGGTTTGAGCGGTTTTATCAAGAAATATTCTCTCTAATTGATTTTTTTAAAAATTTATAATATAATATATATATAAGATAAAGGAAGGGGAAATCAAACAATGTATCGTACTGTTGAAATTTGGGATGACGATGATGTCGTTGAGACTGATTTTGATACCTATAATCAGGCATTTGCCCTGTATGCGCATCGGTTCTCCTATGGTACTCTTCCTTTTGTTGATTTTCTCATTGTGGATATGAGCACTGGCGAAGTGGTGCTTCAAGCATCGACTGCTAAAATGGTTTAAGGAGGAACGTATGGCTCGTCGAGAATTTCGTAATTTGGCTAAATACTGTGAGAAGACCTATGGGTCTCATTATGAAGAAGATGAGGCCTGGTTCATCTGTCCTGAGTGCGGGGAACCTATCTACTTCGATGATTGGACTGAGGAAGAGACTCACGGCTGGGCGGATTGCCCCATCTGTGAAACCAATCTGTATGAGGATGTGGAATAATGAAGATTTGGTATGAGCGCACTGTTCGCAATTTCATCAATGTCCCGTGCGATTGGCCGGAGTCGAAGATTTATAAATACCTCCGCGAGAATACCTGTGGCCCGTATGATGATTTGGCTTGGTGGTATGATAAGGAGATTGTCGAGGGTGATGAAGATGAAGATGAAACTTTCTGATAATTTTAAATGGCGAGATTATTGTAATAAGTTGATGGACTTGGATATGGCGCTGGAACGTCTGGATGGTTTGTTTGATATGGTTAGCGTGGCGATGTACGAAAAGGAACTTGAAGAAGCCGAGTATGACATTCAGCGCATTTATGAGTTCCGCAATTATATTGACAAAATGTTGGAGGGCAAATAATGAATATTCCTACTACTGTTAATAAGGTCGAAGCCAATGTTTGCCTGTTGAATATTCGGACTGAGATTGATGCCTTGGTCAATCACGGCGAACTGGATAACGATGAAGGGTGCTATATCGCTCACTGTCTGGACATCATCGACACCTATATCAATCGGGGTGATGCGGAATGATGACTAAATACTTCCACATCACTATCACTACCGCGCTTAGAGACAAGGATGAGTTCTATGTCTATTTCAGAGGTAATTCTGAGGACGAAATCTATTATACGCTTCACGACTTTATTGAAGATAACTTGGACGAGATTGCGACTAAGTATTTTGATAGCGATGAAATCGTTAAGCGTGGTATGACCGAAGATTATTACTTTCACGAGTCCGAGGCCGACTATGATGAAATCACCGAAACTGAATACCGCGAAGCAATGAATCAAATTTTTGGCAATCTCGATTAAGGAGGTAGTCAAATGAAGAAAATAGATTTAGACCGTTTTATGATTTGGACTTGTCTACTATTGCTCTTGGGTATGATGATTTGGGTGGTAGTTAAGACAATCCACAAGATGGAACAAGGTCGTATAAACGGTCCTGCGAATCAAATGGAAGAATTACAAGACGGAAGTTTCTTTCCTGTCGATAGTGAGCGATTCTTGAAAATAGACAGTGGCGACGTATGCGGACACGACGCCACAGTGTATGCCGATTCTATTACTGGCGTTATGTATATTTTCGTCGGTGGATATGGCAGTTTCTGTCCGCTATATAACGAAGATGGGTCATTGATGATATATGACCCCGGTGAGGAAATGTTAGATGTGGGATTCGATTAAGAAACATCTTGGAACTGCGTGCTTGACTGCGGCGATTCTGTTGGTGGCGATTATGTTTATTAACATCTTCTCATCATTTAAGCCAAGCGTCGTAGACAAGGGCGTAGTATTTCCAGAAGATAGAGAACTATTTATTCCAGTTGATAAGGGCGAGGTGCTAGGTGGAGACGCATATGCGGTTGTCGACCGAAATACAGGCGTCGTATATATTTATACAAATGGAGCACTCTCGCCCTTATATGATAAAGAAGGGAATTTGATTATCTATGAGCGTTGAAATTAAAAGTGGCTGGGTGAATGCCATTGAGAGCACACCCAGTGATTATCCGTCTCTCAAAGATAAGGCCAGAGCCTATGTTGTTCATACCGCTCCTATTTATCGGGGTCGCCCCGATATGACGGAAGAGGGTTATTCAGTAAGTTATTGGGATTATGATGGACAAGCCTGGGGCAATATTTGCGAGGGCGATATTGTTCTTCATTGGATGCCGTTTACAAAATGGTGGGAGGAGCCTAATGCATAAGTTTTTGTGTATGCTGATGGTCGTGTTGACCATCCTGATGTGTACTGGTTGTGGCGGGCCGAAGGGTGAAACTTTGAGTGGCGACAATGGTCCAGAAGATGAAGCAGTAAAAATCACATTCAACGCCGATTTCTATGACAATGCCGGCGACCTGTGGCTGAGCGCGACTGGCTCCACTTTCAATATTGAGCCGAACAAGGTGAAGGAATATACTTACAGCACCGAAGGATACTGGCAGTATAACTGGGCAATGTCCTCTGTAATGTCTGTGTATATTGACGGCAAGCAGATTGATTCGTGCGGTTCAACTATTATTTTCGCCGATAACCGCCTTGAAATTCTGGATATGAATATTCCTGAGGTTATTAATACTCACGCTCGCACTAATGATGCTTATATTGATGTTAATGAGCCTTGGTACAGTATGAATTGGACTGACTACTGGACTGTTCAGTGGTGGTGTATTAATGAACAGTCTCACGGGCGCACTGTGAAGCCTCGTGTTGTTGTGATTCAATCTCAGACAGGCGAGCCTATCCGAATGTATAGCGGGTCTGATGTTAGTTGGGAACTTTGTAAGAATTTGCCCAAGACCACGCATATCACAATCGACGGTATGGATTTGTATGTTCATAGAGCCAATTTTTCAATTATTGATACAAGTATTTTGAAGGGATGAGGTCTAACGCCTCATCCCTTTTTTTGATTTTTATTAAAAAATATTATATAATATATATATAAGATGAATGAAGGGAATGATACAAATGGTAGCGAAGTCTTTCCAGTCCTACGCTATTGTGAGCGAGGTATATACTGTTAATGGACGTCAGTATGTAAAGGTCCAGAATCCCCGGAACGGTAGCACCAGACAAGTGCGGTGGTATAGCGAGGACGAATACAATAAGATGTATGGCATCGCCGAACCGCAGAGCATTCCCTTTAAAACTCAGAAAATTGTTCTAGGTTTCGTAGATGATTATATCACCATTTTCAAGAATGGTGGAATGGATGAAAACAATGAGTATTTCAAGTATTCTCCTGCCCGGTATTGCCGGCTGTGGGGCTGGTATTTCCCTTCTGATATCGACCTTCCTGAGGATTTGCCTGCTGACTGTAATCCTATGAAACTGGAATGGGCGCTGGTTGGTAATGATGACGAGAAGTTGAAGACTGATGCCGAAATCCACGAGAACATTGATGCTCTGTTGTGGCCGGAGCATCCCAGTCAGTACCAGGGCGCCGTTGGTGAGCGCATCGACCGCAATATTGTGGTTATCCGCAATTACAAACTGGAAACCAAGTATGGTAATTCCAATATGATGACCTTTGAGGATGAGCAGGGCAACATTTATCTCTGGACTACTACCGCGAAGGATTGGCCCGAGGGTACTAAGCATCGTATCCGTGGAACTGTAAAGAGCTATAACCTCTACCATAACATTCATCAGACTGTATTAACTCGCGTTGCGGAGGTAAGATAATATGAAAATGTATATTTATTATGCCAATGAGGGTCTGAATTTTACAAAGCAGGTAATTATTGCTGAAAATGACGCACAAGCCAAGGCATATGTTTATAATCTAATCCGTAGAGCACGCGCCAATGGAGAATCTACGCAGTTTACTGGTCCGATGGAATTTAATGCGGCGTTTATGATGGATTGCCTCGCTCCTAAAAACATCAGCAATAAGAAATATCGTCTGACAAAGTTTGAATGTGAGATTGAAGAAAGACCTTGGGGGGAAATGTAATGTGTGATTATTGTAATCCTAAGATGTATGACCGCGAAGTCTATTATGATACTACCTCTGATACCTGGTTTCTTGACATTGAAACCGGAGAGTGGAGTGATTATAATGATGATTTCATTCATATTCATCGCCAGATAAACTATTGTCCGTATTGTGGTCGGCGTTTGCGCTGTAAAGACAAGAAGAACGAAGTCCAAACTGATGATTATGGTCCGGATTCTCCGTTCATTCCCAATCCTACAAACTGTGGTTCGAGTTATTTGAATTATAATGCCTGGACTGGTGATGAAATGACAATGTGTAGATTGGATTATAATCATTGTCCAGTAGCAGAGAAAAACGAGAAATGTCCATTTATTCCAACTTATGAGGAGACAGTTGCTTATGAAAATCCTTGTTGATGAAATGCCCACTCAGGTAGAAGATTGCCCTTGGTCATATCCTACTGAAAATCCTTGGAATGACCACACAATTTGGTTTTGCCAGTGGGCGCAGAGCAATGGCGAAACTTGTCCTATGATAAAAGGTTGTGAGTGCCCTTATTTTAAACAGAGCGATTTTAATCGTATCGTTGATGCCTTTAATGCCGTTCCCGAGACTTATCCTATTCGCACCCAAGAGGTAAAAGAATTTATTATCCGTAATCCCAATAGAAAGGATTGATTGATATGAATATCTATACGTGGCACGTTATCCGATTCAAGGATGCTTATGCTCTGTGTAAGTGGGCTATCAAGAACTATGATGTTGACTTCTGGGATATGTGGGATATGCTCATCTCCCAGTGTGAGATGCCTAATGAAGACCTTGTCCGCATTGATTTCATCGAGGATGGTTTCCTCTCTATGGACGAGAATCTGGACAAGGAAGAGTTCGATTATAACTGTCTGTTCAATCTGATTATTGGCACTATCCGCAAGGAGTGTCTGGCCAATGATAATTGGACGGGCAACGAAGTGTATGTCGAGATGAACCGATGAAAATGAGGTAAAAGAATGATTTATTGTGCGTTTGACCCGTTGAATATCCCTAAGGACCCGAACACCAATGAGGATATTCACGTTTGTAAGAACTATGATTCGTTTTTGTGCGCGAAGTGCCCGAGTCGATATGACGGCGACCGCATTAAAGAATATATGGAGTCTCACCCTCGTGAACATTAAGTTTTTGAAAGATTATGGGCTTTTAGTCCGCGAAATAAGAGTATCTAATCCAGAAGAATGGGGTGGAAGGAAGAGTATTAACGCGCAAATGTGGTATCCAAGAAAAGATACCGTGCGCATAGCGTTTTTCACTGGTGAACGAAAAATCGCTTATTTTGATTTTAATGTATGGGACCGCGATACTAATTGGGATTGGTGTAAGAAGTGGTTTTGGGAGGCCCTCCCTGAAAATGGAATAGATATGAAATGGATGTATGAACACGGATATCACCCTTATGAAGATGAAGGTCTAAATACATAATAAATGTTTATAAGGATAACTTTCTATAAGTTATCCTTATTTTTTTTTATTGATTTTTATTAAAAAATATAATATAATATATATATAAGGTAAAGGAAGGAAATGGGCTTATGATGTATAAGATTGAGTATGGTCTATATAATATAATCAATGAAGGCATATGTAAAGGTCGTATATTTATTAATGCCTCTAATGTGGAACAAGCTCAATCCAAAGCGATACGACTAGCTCATAGTTTATTTTTTCGTAAAGTAAATGAAAACCGTGTCCGATTCCCCAGCCAGAAGAAAGTTTATGAAAAAGTAATAAATGATTTACATTTACCTAATACTTGGGATAAATGGGATGCTACTTGGGACTATGTTAATAATCTATATTGGTCAATGATTGATGACTATGTTTGGTATAAAATAGAAGAAGCCCCTGACGTACCTCTTTCGTTAATACCAATAGAAGAAGAGTGGGAGGAGTTCTAATGTTTCAGAAATATTTGCTTACATATGGCACTTATGATGTGGGCGATATGATAACTATGACTCGTTATAGCAAGAGTCTTGAAGAGGCTCTTGAAGATGCTCAATGTATTGCTCGTAATCATTTTGAAGCTCTGGTTCGTGGAAAGAGAATCAGATGGAAACATTCTATTGGCGAGTTTGTTGAAGAGTATCGAGATAAAGTAAAATATTTGACTGGCAAACGTCCGGTGGGTCCAGAATATAAAGGTCAATCATTTTGGAACCTTGGATACAATAAATACAGTGATATGCTTGAAGACCATATTTGGTATCAGGCAGAACTGATTGACATTAAAAACCCATTTGAGGAGTTGTAATTATGAATTATCGTTATCATATAAAATATGGTTTGAGGTCTGATGACCGAGCCCGTTCCGCATTTATTGTTTGCGACCCTGGTGTGGTCAATATGCGCGCTCAGATTATTGTAGATACCTTTTATGATAATTTGGTTGAGCAGGGTGTTATTTTCGATAATACTATTGACTATTATGTCGAGCAGGTGCGCGATGAGTTGGCCAAAGAACATATCCAGTGGGCCGAAGAGGCTATTTGGGTAGATGCGTATACCCGTTATTACACTCATCGTTCTCTCGCTACTTGGTATCAGGTTGAGGAGGCATATTGATGGATTATACAGATGTATTTGCTAGCATTATCAAAGAGGCTGTTAACGCCGATTTGGCTGACTGGTATGTAGATACCTATTTTTGTGGTAATTGGCATATGTTCGAGGACGCATTCCGCAGAGAGTTTGGCAAAAATCTATTCGATTGATTTTTTAAAAAAAATATAATATAATATATATATAAGATAAGAAAGGGATTGATGGATATGATTAAGGTCTTAGTTCTGGACGATGGTTATCACGATAAGGAAGCCGTGATGTTTTATGACAACAAGACTCTGTTGAAGACTAGTCTGGCATATTTCATCAATATTCACCTGTGCGTTCCTCATCACGAGGACTATCAGGTTAAGACTATCCATTATGAGGATATGGAGGATAACCATCTCGTTGATATGTTTGACCAACTCAGTTGTATGAAGTCTGTCGCCCGTATTGATGATGAAGATTTGGTCTGGTATTTTCAGAAGTTGTATGACTCTGATGAAGTTGTAGATGGGTGTGATATTTACTAATGACTATCTATAAGATTAAATATATTCTCGATATAGAAGAGGATTATTACCTGTTCCTCAATGATGCTATTGATGCCGGCAATCACTATATTGATAGAATTGCCGAAGAAGAGGGTAATTGGGACGATGTGATGATTGCCTATGCCAAGAACTGTTTGAAGCATAACCACGAGTTCAAGGGCGTAGTTGAGATTGATGAGATTGAGGCACGCGCTTCACGAAATTCCGCTAACTGGTAATAAAATGTCCGAAATTTCGATAACGCAGGAGAGTGATAAGTATGTTTAATATGAATGACCCGTTCTGGCCCTATGCGAAGCACACCCAAGAGGTAGAAGATATTATTGACGCGCTGGTTCACGCGGACGCGGGCAATTATACTATTGACGTCGATGATGACTTGTCGCAGTCTGACCTCGACTATATTAAGTCAGAAGTAATGCGACGTAGGTAGGAGGAAGATAATGGCAAAAATTAAGCGTCCCACTCTGACTGTTAAATGTTCTCAGTTTGCGTTCGATGAACTGTTTGAGAAGTTTAATAAGGCAGTCAAGAGTAAGCAATATAAGAAGTTTGATTACGATGCTTGGTGTAAGATTCGTAAGACAATTAAGGAGCATTGTTCCAGAACTGATAAGACAATTATTCCGACTAATGTTCATTTCGATATTGATACAAATGAAGTATTAGTAGCTATTGGTAAGGAGGGTGTGGGATTTCAGTCTGACGATAAATCCTTCGGTCAGTTTCTTGCCAATGAGTGGACTCCTCGATTCATTACTGATGTTCTGATGAGTGGTATTGAAGTAAGAGAAGTCAGTGATTATGTCATTTCTACGAAGCCTACTCCGACAGAGCAGACTTGGAAGGAAACAATGTGTGCTAATGATAGTTATTGTTATAAGATTTACGTTAAACAGCGTGAGGAAATCAATAACTATTACAATGATGTAAATCAGCATTATGAAAAGATTTACACTGACGCTGATAAGTATAAGCCCAGTTATGCAACCGCTCAGCCCTCTAATTTGAGTTGGAGGGGCATTACAGGCGGTCCCATCGTAGATAATACTGCGACTAAGGCGACTACCAATACTGAGAAGCCTGATGGTTTTACTATTGATTGGAATGTGCCTACCAGCACTACTAAACCCATTACCAATGCTGTGAAGCCGGATAGTCTCACTCTTGATTGGTTTGCAACTACAAGTAGCACGCCTATTAGTGCGGACGATTTGGGTTCTGTTGTTAAACTTAATACCAAGGCTGATGTTATCAAGTTCGAGCCTTGCGCTGACCAGGTAAACATTTGCTGTGATGACCTGTGTAAAAACTGTAAGAATTACGAAAAAAAGGATAATGAAGAAAAGGAGAATAAAATGAAGGGTTTCAATTTTGATTTCGGTAAGATTACCAACGATTCCATCCGTATGTCTATGTATGGTATGGCTGTTAAGAATGCCTCTGGTGTCTGGACTGCCTATGATAAGGGCACTGGCGACCTGATGGACGTTGACGTGTTCAATTTCGATGGTTCCAATTTCCTGTTCAAGATGCCTGTGGCTATCAAGGACATTGCGGTGGGCGATGTCGTTATCCACGCACGCAAGCCTATGTTTGTGGTCAGCAAGACCGAGGCCGGCGACCTGGTTGCCATTGACCCCGTGGCTGGTGAGAAGAAGACTATTATGCCGACTCGCTCACCTTTTGGATTTAATTTCTGTACTAAGATTATCTCCCTGTTTGATAACCTGATGGGCCAGACTCCTACCTCTGAGAACCCCTTCGGTAATCTGTGGATGCTGATGCTGATGGATGGCAAGTCCGATATGAAGGATATGCTGATTCCTATGATGCTGATGAGTCAGGCCAATGGTTCTACCAATGCGTTTAACCCTATGATGCTGATGCTGATGAATGATGGCGATATGAAGGACATCGCCCTGCCTCTGATGCTGATGAATCAGGTTAAGTAATATATATCCCCCAGTTTGTTGATTTCATCCCCAAAAATAAGGGTCTTACCTCTCGGCGGTAAGACCCTTATTTGATTTTTTTATAAATTTATAATATAATATATATATAAGATGAAGAAAGGAAATGATACAAAATGAATCTGTATGACGCCCTGACTACGGAAGATATTGACCTGATTCGTGCTTACATTGAGGCATATGGCGGTAAGAATGATGAGTATGATGCGACTGGTTGTTGCGTTCAGTCTATGCCGAACACGATGGCGCCGTGGGCAGAGGCTAAGGAGCGTCTCTACACGATGTTCGGTGAGCAGATTATTCTGAGGAAGTCCTTCAACTTTTCTAAGGGAGCTGATGAGCTGGCTGATGAAATCAATGAAGCTCGTTATCGTAGAGATGATAATGGCATCGCTAAGATGGAGGCCCTGATTCGTGAAAATTTCTGGATGCGGAGTAATTATTCCGCGTTGGGTCTAACTGACGAGGAAGCAGATAACATTACTCGTCTGGTTGATTCTTATATGCTGGCTAATAACTCTTGGAGCCGCTCTGAGTTCACTGTGAATGGCATTCGTGTGAATACCGGCGCCAAGGTTGTGAAGATTCTGGGTAAGATTCTCGCTACCTTTGAGAACCAGGAGTGGAATGAAATCTTCGAAGAGTTTCGTCTGGAACATTCTCGTATCCTCAATCAGAAGAAGCTGACTGGCGAACTGTGCCTGTCTATTCACCCTCTGGATTTTATGACAATGAGCGATAATAACGAGGGTTGGGACAGTTGTATGAGCTGGCAGGCTTGCGGTGATTATCGTCAGGGCACCGTAGAGATGATGAACTCTCCTTGTGTCGTGGTGGCGTATCTGCGAAATCCCAACTATAAGATGGATATTCCTGATGGTCATTGGAACAGTAAGAAGTGGCGTTGTCTGTTTGTTGTTGACCGCGATGTTATTGTTAATATTCGCGAGTATCCCTATTGTAATGATGAACTGGTGGGCGAGTGCCTGAACTGGTTGAAGAGCCTGGCCGAGAAGAACCTTCATTATCAGTATCGTGATACTACCTGTCGGTATCGCGCTGATTGCGAGAACAGTGTTCAGGTTGGCGAGAAGAAAATTCCTGTGAATTTTTCTACTGGTCATATGTATAGCGATTTCCGTTTTGAGCATCTGATGTATCTGAATGCCGCTCTGCCGGAGAAGATTGACATTTATTACTCTGGCGTGAGCGAGTGCCTGAGTTGTGGTAAGACTTCCAGCGGCTATGATGAAAGCCTCCTGAGTTCCAATGATTTGATTTGTCATAGCTGTAATGGCGATGGCGAGTGCGAAGAGTGCGGTCATTATTGTGATGCTGATGAATTGTATGAGGTTGAGGGTCGTTTGATTTGTCAGGATTGCTATGATAACGAGACTGCTGAGTGCCCGGCCTGTCAGCGTAATATTGACTTCTACAATTCCAAGTGTGAGGATTGGCGCGACCAATTGCCTGGTCCTGAGCGCCATTTCATCCATAGCGATAATACATTTGAAATCGCGTTCAATGGCTATATCACTCATCTCCACTTTGATACTCTGTGTGAGTGTTGTGCTAAGAAGATTCGTTCTGGCGAAATCAAGGATTATGGCCCCGTTGAGCAGTTTGTTGATAAGTGGAACATTTCTCATACCTATCTGGATTTGGAGAAGATGACTGAGGACGCCGTTCAGGACGTTATCCCTTGGAACGGTAAGGGCTGGATGAAGAATCGCAGAGACAATCCTAACCGCAGTTGGGTGAGTATCGAGAAGGGATATTGCGATTTTGATAAGGGTTATTTCGTTGATGAAGATGGGAACGAAATCAAGAATCCTCACCCGCTCTTCTTCCCCAATTAACTAGTTCAATATAAAGTGTTTTGATTTTTTTAAAAAAAAATTATATAATATATATGTAAGGTAAAGGAAGACCTTACAACAAAAATAAATTTTTGAAAGAGGTACATACTATGAAGACTACTGACCGCACTACTAAGCGTGATTTCTATGAGGCTATTATCAAGGCTATGGAGACCGGCGAGACTGATATCGAGCCCACCAAGATTATCGAGTTCTGTGAGAACGAGATTGCCCTGCTGGATAAGAAGGCCGATAAGGCTAAGGAGCGCGCCGCAGCTAAGAAGGCCGAGGCTGACGAGCTGATGGATAAGGTGTATGCCGTCCTGAGCGACACCGAGTTTATGACTCGTAATGCTGTGATGGATGCTCTGGGCGATGTGCCCGAGGATGTGAGCATTGCCAAAGTTGGCGCTCGCCTGACTAAGCTGGTTGGCGCAGAGAAGGTCGAGAAGGCTGAGCAGACCGTGGCTAATGCCGAGGGCAAGAAGTCCAAGGTGATGGGGTATAGAAAAATCTAATCGGGACACGCCGATTCTTGAATGAGGTTAGGATTTAATTCCTAACCTCATTTTTCTATGGGTCTGCTCCGGGCGAGGTCGGGGGCAAAGACCGAAAACCTAAATCAAAATATGGCTTACTAATTTTTTGACCAATTTATTGACATATATTAAAAAATATGCTATAATAAAAACAAAAAAGGATTTATTATAATGAGATATTGTTTGAAATATATAAAAAATAAATATATCCAAGAGGCTGATGAAATTTTATTTGGAGATAATCACGGCGATTCGATGATTGACGCAATAGAACTATATCCTAACGCGGATTTTATTTATGAAGTCGTTGATGAGCCTGATTGGGATTATTTAAAAATGATTAATAGCAGACTAAATAAAACTAATCGGCGTTTAATCATTTCTACTATGTATACTACAATCGCCCAAAGCGCAAAGGAAAATGGATTGGCATTTTATTTTTCCTTCGCAATTAATAATTTCGCAGACTTACAAACAGTAAACGAACTGGGTGCTTGCTATGCGCTAATTACTGCGCCAATTTTTTTCGAGCAAGACAAATTGGAAAAATTTTCCATTCCGATTCGTTATCGTGCTAATGTAGCATATAGTGGATATTTAACTACCAAGCGCGTGAATGCGAATGCCGCGTTCATTCGACCTGATGATGTAGAGTTTTATGACAACGATACAACAACTATTGAGTTTGGTGCGTCCAGTAGTGAACAAGAAGAAGTTTTATATCGTTTATATAAATATGATAAAACTTGGCCGGGCGATTTGAATATGGTAATTACAACTCTTAATGTCGAGCCCGCGCCGATGAATCGAATGATTGGGCCAGACTTCGCCAAACATAGATTGAATTGCGGTCAACGATGCGTAGAAGGCGATACACTTCAATGCCATTTGTGCCATAACCAAATGTCATTAGCAGTTCCATCTAAAATCAAGAATTATATAGACAATGTAATCTTGCCTGTTAGAACAAATGACCAAAATTGACAATTTTATTTAAATATTATATAATATTTATATAAAATAAGAAAGGAAGATTGATAGATGCGAGTGATGAAAGACTCTGAGTATCTGGCATTCAAGCAGTTAGCCAAGCTCACCCAAGAGCAGATGATTAAGGCTATGCGCGCCGTGTTAGAATCTCGTTATACAGATATTATCGCAACAAAGGAATATATTGTAGCCAAGGGAGATATTCCTATCGGATTAGTCGCCCATATGGATACAGTATTTCCGCTTCCTCCTACTGAAATTTATTATGATACTACACAGAATGTTGTGTGGAGTCCGCAGGGTCTTGGAGCTGATGACCGCGCTGGTATATTCGCGATTCTTCAAATTTTGAAGACCACAAAACTGCGTCCGCACATTATTTTAACTACCGATGAAGAGAAGGGCGGATGGGGCGCATATGCGCTTGTTGAACAGCATCCAGAGTTTCCATTTGGTGATTTGAAATATCTGATTCAGCTGGATCGCCAGGGCGCGAATGATTGTGTGTTTTATGATGGTATCAATGAAGATTTTATTCGTTATGTGTCTTCTTTTGGTTTCGTAGAGCATATTGGTTCATTTAGCGACATTAGTATTCTGTGTCCATTCTGGGATGTGTGCGGTGTCAATCTTTCTGTCGGTTATAAAAATGAGCATAGTCTCATTGAAACATTAAATATTAGCCATTTATTCGATACCATCCAAAAGGTGAAGAGAATGTTAATGGTGAAGACTATCCCTGACTTTGAGTGGAAGGAAAAATACTATCCTTATTTTACCAATGGGTATCCTCTGGATGATGATATCGACGAATATAGCGCGGCTTATGGTTATAATTGGGTAAATGATAGGCGTTCTGTCGATGCTTATACTGTAATTTGCCATAATTGTAAGAAGCCATTTTATAATTATGAAACGTTCCCCACTAAGAAAATTGATGGCGGAACTATGTTCTTGTGCCCCGATTGTGTGGGCGACCACGCTAATTGGTGTGATTGTTGCGGTGAAGCATTCGAGCGTACGCCGGAAAATGCCGGGGCCACTATTTGCCCTGACTGTGCGAAAATTGAGAAGATTAAGGTTAAAGGTTAATGAAGAGTTATAATTTAGATGAACTAAAACAGCAAGTTAAACACGTATTAGAGTATAGTCAGGATATCCAGGATGTGAGCGAGGACGCTCTTGATAATATGATGAATGAATGGGAGCGCAATAAAGCCCGATTCATTAATGATTATATGGGCGGTAAACTCATTATGGAGCTGCCAGGTAAGCGTTCCTTCCATTTGGGAGAAAAGGCAAAAATTAAGAAATACAATGATTTCTTGGATTATGTCGCCCTGCGAATGAATAATTATGAACTGTGTCGATTTATTGAGACACAGGGTGAAGAAGCATTCTATGAAAATACGGTGAAAACTGGTTGGGATCATACTAAGAGTGATACATTTATTTCACCGGGGTCTAAACTAATACGAGCATTTAAATATTTCATTGAAGATAAGGATTTGCTGGAAACTGTCCAGAATGAGGCCAGTCGCATTATTCAGGGAGACTGTATCGAGGGCATCCTCTGTATATCAGTACATCCTCTTGATTATCTTAGTCTGAGCGAAACCACATATAATTGGCGTTCTTGCCACGCTCTCGATGGTGAATATCGTGCTGGTGATTTAAGTTATCTAATGGATGGCAGCACATTTATCTGCTATTTGAGAGGCGATGACAAACAAAAACTCCCTTCATTCCCCGATGATTTGCTCTGGAATAGTAAGAAGTGGCGTTGTTTGGGCTTCTTGGCTGATGATAAAAATGGTATTATTATGGGGCGCCCATATCCCTATGAAGCCACAGATATTATTGATGAACTTCGTTGGGAAGTGTTTAATAGAAACTGGGATTTGGGCCTTGGGAGTTGGCGCGCAGACGCCATTCGTTCGGTTCAAGACCGCTTAACTAACTGGGATGAAGATTTGAGCCGTACTTATATCCCTTGGAATGGCCGTCTTGTAGAACTTGATAAAACTGTTCATGATTGTCCAAGTCCTACTCATTATAATGATATTCTTTTATCCAGTTGTTATTTGCCTATTTATGCTCGTAGTAAAGGATATTTTGGTAAGAATGACTGGAAGAAGGTTCAGTATCATATTGGACACTCAGTAATGTGTATCCATTGTAATTCTGAGTATGTATCTCCTGGTGATGGCACAATGATGTGTCGTTCTTGTGAGATTAGATATGGCAATTCTGACAGTGATGATATTGTTTATTGTGAGAATTGCGGTTGTCGTTTATGGTATGAAGATGCTGTTATCGTTGGGGATAATGGAAATTATCTTTGTGATGAATGCGCTAGTAGAATCACTAAAACTTGTAGAGATTGCGGTAATCCATATTACATTGATGATTTAACATATCATAAAGACGATGAAGATGAAAATGGCGGATATTATCTGTGCGGATGGTGCGAGCAAGATAGACAGGACACGGGAGAAATCGCAGAAAATGAATCTTCTACTACTACCATAAGTTTTGATGAGTTTGATTTGTAGTCATTAAATACAAGACCTATATATTATATACACGATGAAAATGGCGAATGGATACCTATTACGCGAGTGCGTCAAATACCTCCGCCAGAACGTGAATAATTATTTAAATATTTAAGGAGTGATTGTTATAGCACGCGGAAGTATTGCGAAGGAAAATGTCGCCAAGGTGCTTGCCGAATCATTCGGTAAGGATTGGATTGGCGAGTCTGATAAGAAGTATTATGTTTGGGCTAATGATGGTGGTGAGCGCGTTCAAATCGCTATTAGTCTAACCTGTCCAAAGAATCCAGTAGGAGCAGCAGTATCTCCTACCAGTAATGAAATCAATTTTGAGGCCGAGCCTGAAAGACCTGTAATGGAGATTACTCCTGATGAACAGGAAATGATTGACAGACTTAAGGCTGAATTGAATCTTTAATATAATGAGATAAGTCATTTGACTTATCTCTTTTTTTTTGTTATAATTTAAATAGAATTAGATTATAAGGAGATTTAAAATGTATAATCAAATTATTGAAGAATTAGAAGCTCTTAAATAGCATTTTGATGATGAAGATATTGTATCATATCAATTACTCTTAATTAAAATTAAGAAAATTATTGATTTAATTAATGATAAACAACTTGAGGAAGCAGATAAAGGCAAATTATCTAATTATATTCGAGATTATTTAGCAAGTTTGCATTTAAATAGAATTTTTACAATTTCTGATTTAAATGAATTATTTATTCCAGAAGTGAAAGATTTAGATATTGGTAATAAAAATATTTATATTACAATTTTTAATTTATTCGTGGAAGAATTATCTGATGTAGATAATATTTTTTCTCAAAAACTTAAATATTGTATTACAAATATGATTTCTAGAATTGCTACTTCTGTGGATGAAGCAATGATCGCAGAAGATAAAACTCAAGAAACTGTAGTTAGTGAACCTGTTCAAATTATTCCAACTATAAATACAGTAAATACTAATTCATTCGATTTGGATATTGATATTACTAATAAAAATTATTTGAAAGAATATATTATGCGTAAAAATTTAAAACCTTATAGATGTGATATTTGTGGATTAAGTTCTTGGCAAAACAATCCTCTTATGCTATATTTATATAGTAAAAATCATATTTATTCAAATAAAAATTTAGAAAATCTGATGTTTTTATGCCCTAATTGCTATTCTCAGATTGGAGAGTAATTTATGTATTATAATTCTTATAATTAGAATTATTTTAATGGATTAAATAAAATATTCAATAAATTTGATACTAATAATATTAATGATTATTATAATTTATTAAAATTAATATATGATATATATTTTAATGAAAATGTATTTATAATTGTTAATGATGATATAAAATATCAATTAGAATCAAATTTAAAATTACTTATTAAAAAAAATAATTGGTTTATAGATTTTGAACAAACTGAAAAAAATATATTAATTTCATTATTTATTATAATTACTTAGAAAATTAATTTTGGAAATTATTATCAAATTAATAATACATTAAAACAATAGATTGAATCATTATTATTAGATAAAAATTTAATTAATGAAAAAATGATTCATGATAGTAAAAATGTTTTTCATTTAGTTGATAGTTTTCCTGAAAATGAAAGTATGATTAAATTTTTTAAGCAATATAATATTGATATTATGAATTAGGAATTTTTAACTATTGGTGATACAAAAATTCCTAATTTTTATTTAAAACAAAAAAATAAAATGATAGATCATTATTATGAATTTTGTCATTTATTATTTAAAATTTATAGTCCAATTTTATATTATGGTGTTTCATTTGAAGAAGGATATGAATATAAAATAACTGATAAAGATATTGTATTCGATTGTGGCGGAAATATGGGACTATTTGCGCTATACTGTGCTTCAAAAGGCGCACGAGTATATTGTTTTGAGCCTATGTCTTATATTAGAGATTTTTTATATGAGAGTCAAAAATTATATCCTGATTTAATCCATATTATTCCTTGTGGAGTGTCTAATAGAAATTAGGAACAATATTTTTCTCAAACCTATAATCCAGGAGCTGGATCGAATTCAATATTTCATGAATTAGAATATACATCTGATAGATTATATAAAGAAAAATGTAAGTTAATTACATTAGATTCATTTAGTTAGAATAATCATATTGTTCCTACATTTATTAAAGCAGATATTGAAGGGTCTGAAGCACAAATGCTTGAAGGCGCTTCACAAATTTTACAAACATATAAACCAACTATGAATATTTGTTTAAATCATCGGATGGAAGACCAATATAATATTCCTACCCTTATTTATAATACCAATTCTAATTATTCATTTTATTATTTTATTGAAGGAGAAATACATTCTAAATTTGTATTGTGTAAATAAATATGCCAAATATTATTTTAACAGAATATTGTAATCTTCAATGTCCTTATTGTTTTGCTAGTAAAATGATTGAAGAAAAAACAGATAATACAAAAAATATTTCTATTGAATAGTTAGATAAAATTTTAAAATGGTTATTACCTTCAGCAACGAATTTAGATCGGATTGGATTAATTGGAGGAGAACCCACTTTACATCCTTAGTTTAGAGAGATATTAGGTAGAATAAATTCATTTAATGAATTTACAAATACTTCTTCAATAGTATTTACAAATGGAATTAATTTAAGTGAATTTTTATCTACTATTGGACCAAATATGTCAATTTTAATTAATGTAAATAAATTGACTGGTAAATCATTAAATAAACTTAATAGTGTATTAGATGAAATTAATTATTTAAGTTGGTTTAAAATTGATAAAGTTATTTTAGGATGTAATTTATACCAAAATGAAAATAATTATTCTTATTTTTGGGATGTAGTTGATAAATATCCAGATATTTCAAGAATAAGAATGTCTATTACTGCACCCAATAGCAAAGAATTAAAAGCAAATAAAGAATTGTATTATACTATTATGAAACCTATATTATTACAATTTTTAGAAGAAACTAAAAAACGTGATATAAAAATTTCATATGATTGTAATTAGATTCCGTTATGTTTATTAAACAATGAAGAATAGGATTTAGTAAATCAATTAGGGGAATTAAATAGTTTTTGTGAACCCGTTATAGATATTACTCCAGATTTTAAAGCTACTTGCTGTTTTGGTGTTTATGATAATCCTATTCAATGTAATGATTTTAATAATATCGAAGAATTAACTAGATATTTTAAAAATCAAATAGTAATAAAAACTATAAATAATAACACTTCCATGTGCAAAGATTGTAAAAAATTACAACTTGCTCAATGTCAAGGAGGATGTTTATCATTTTCTAATGTTGGGTAAGTATAAGTAATAAAGTTTTATAATTTTTTAATTCTAAAAAAGAAGGAGGAATTTTTTTATGGCAAATATTACTTATGAATTAATTTTTAAATTTACTTCTGGTAAAGAGGTAAATTTTATTGATGAAGAACATACATTTTCTATTGTAGAAGATTATCGTTCTCCAGTTCTTTTAACCCCTCAAATGTTTGGTATTGATGATTTACGTGAGTATTATGCATTATTATTAATTGATGGCAAACCTATGGAAGATTATGCATCAAATTATTGTAATTTTAAAAATTTTGGTAATTCTATTGTTGATTTGCTTAATAATGAAGATACTATTTCAGAAATTATTTTAAGAGATACTAATACTAAAGGAGAATATTTCCATATAAACTCTGATCAATTAGTAGGCATTGAAGCCGGCGGAGGAACTGATAGAGGTTTTGATAATATAATGGTATATCGTATACAAATTTATTATAAAAAAGTTGGAAAAATAGGTGAGTAATAATGGGAGCTAATGCTACATCTGTAGGTACTTTAGTTAAATTATCTGATTTAGATGCATTATATTTACGTTTATATAATTTAAAAGTAGCTCATATTAATGATGCAGATTAGATTAATAAATCTGCTCTAACGGTTCCAGCTCAAAGCAGTGGATTAACACGAGGTAGTAAAGTAGAAGTTTCAACTGCTAAAATTGCAACATTAAAATCTGAATTGGCAAATTTAGCTCAATCAAAATGGTATCAATCTGACACAGCAAATACTGTAGTAACAATGACAGATTTTAGTACAAATATTAAAGTACCTAATGTAGGAGATTTATTAAAAAGCGTAGATTTTAATCTAATTGAAACTGCAATCACTTCTGCAGAATAGATTATTCCTACTTATTCAAATAAATATAATGCTCGTTATAGTTTTTGTTATAGTGGTCATTATACCTCTGATTATGGTACTTGTTATGATGCTCGATATGGTACTTGTTATAGCAATTGTTATAGTAATCGTTATAGTACTCGATATGGTACTTGTTATAGTTGTTATGGTTGTTATGGTTGTTATCGCAGATATAGCTCAAGGTATGGTAGATATGCTGCAAAAAATGTTCAAATTAGATGTTAAAGGTGAATTAAATGTTAATAAATAAATTAGATTTAATGGGATCCAGCAGCTGTGATTTAAAATGTTCTTATTGTTATATTACAAAAAATTGTTCATTTTATAATTATGATTCCGCCGTTCAAGAAGCTTGGGAAACTGGATCTTATTTAACTACTATTAAACAAGTTTTTTCGAAATTGGATGCAGACCCTACTCAAATAAAAGATTTAGAATTTTGGGGAGGAGAACCTACATTACATATTAAAGAAATGGCTTCTCAAGGAAAAGCATTAGGATAGTTATTTCCAGAAGTTGATTTTGTATTAATCCCAACTAATTGGTATTAGATTAATATGCAAGCCTTAGTAGATTTTATTTACAATTTTAATGATGGTATCTCTCCTCGTGGAAGTAAATCAAAAAATGTTAATTTTCATTTACAACTATCCATTGATGGGCCTCCTGGAGATTTTAATACTTATGGTCATAAAGTACCTTGGGATATCTATAAAAAACAATTTGATGATTTTTGTTTTTATTTAAAAGAAAAAGAAAATTCTGGAAGAGAATTAAAAAATATTAATATTATTTTCGCTATTAGTGGAACCTCTTAGCAAAAATATATTTTAAAAAATTTAAATACTTTAGATAAAATAAAAGAATTTCAAGAATATATTAAAAAAGTTTGTAAATATGTAAATGATGAACTAAAACAATTTAAAACTATAGATATATTTTTAGGAACTCCAATTTGGACTCCTACGGTAGCTATTCCAGATTCGACAACCACTGAAGAAGCATTAGAATTAAATAAAATTGCACTAATGTTAGAATATAGTGATTATGTTAATGGAATAAAACCTTATAGTATTGATGCTAATGAAATTCAAGGTTTTCATGCAACTTATGGAGAATTAAATGTATTGGACAGAAATCACGAATGTCCAGAATCTAATGAACATGCAATTACATTAATGCCTGATGGAACTATAGCTGAATGCCCTTGTACTTTTTTATAGAATTTGGATTCTTATAAACAAGAATTATTAAATAATAAATAGTATTGGGAATATAAATCTTGCTTAATTAGAGACGGTAGTTTTTATAATCCATTATTAGGTGATGAAAAACTTGATAATTACCATAGTTGGTATGTTTATGGTGGTGGATTTATTGGGACTAATTCTACTTATGCTAATTTAAATTTAAATATGGCTTATGAAATGGCTTTATCAAGATAGATTGATTATAACTATGCATTAAATCCAGAGTTATTAATGAGACATTATATGGCTATTTTTACAACTGCTGAATGCTATCGTGAAAATGTTAATGTGACTCATAATCATTTTTTAACAGACCATAACATGTTTAGGCGTTGGTATAATGGTTATGCTGAATTAGGATATAAAGATCATCGAGAGAAGATTAAAAAAATTATGGAAAATGTATTAAAAGGAGAAAATTAATGTTAGTACAAGAACAAGATAATCTCTTACTGCGAGATATAATAGAACGTAATTATTATACATTTTTTCGTAAGGATGAGTATGTAAATAAAAATTTAAATATTTCTTTTTTCTATGATAATGATTATACTGATTATAAAATTATTCCTAATTATGAGTCATTAGAAGATAAAAATGCTAACTTTGAATAGATTTATAATAATTTTAAATTATTTTTAAATTATTATAAAAGCCAAGGATTTAATGCTAATATTAACATTCATGATGATAAATTTTTTGATAATTTTGAATTAAATTTATCACTATTTAATTTAATTTATGAACAAGAAATTAAATTTAAATCATTAAACTTTTATATTAGTTTATATAAATTTGAAGATTTAAATTCTCTATTTAATAAAATTAATATATTAAACAATAAATTTCATATAAATTTTGTTTTTAGCTTACTAATTTCTCAAATTAATTTATTTAAAAATCAAGATATTAATAATTTAAATTATAAACTAAATATTTTAATTCCTCCACAAATGCCTTCAGAAGAATTAATATTTAATTAGAAAATAATTGATAGTAATAATTTTAATATTGATTAGTATATTGAAGTTGATTCTGATTTATGGACTATCGAAGCGATAGAGGATTATTTAAAATATTTAAATTACTTAATGGATAATTTAAATGATTTAAATGAAATTTTCTTTACAAATTTACCTATTGCTTTACAAGATTAGCATATATTAGATAATACAAATTGTAAGAAAAATTGTGATTTTCAAAATTCATTAAATGTTTTGATAGCAGATTTAAGCATTAATTTATGCCATAAATTTCAATTTAAAGATTTAATTATTGGTAATTATATATATAATGAAGAAAATAATAAATTAGAAATTGTAAGTAAAAATCTTCCAACGATAATATTAGGTGCGCATTTAAAACGTTCTAGCACTCCTCATTGTGAAACTTGTTCTTATGTTAATATATGTCAAGGCTTTTGTTTTATGCGTTCTTATTTAAAATGCTATAATCCTATTATACCCATTCAGGAAAGTTGCTTATTAAAAAAAATAAAATATAATTTTATTTTTAATAAATTAAAAAATCAAAATTTTAATATTGATAATAATTTAATTATTTCAGATTTATATAAGCAATATTTATATCAAATCTTAAAACATTAGGGAGGGGAAAATAATGTATTTACCAATACATAATAATTATTATTATTTATTAATTAATACTCCTCTTACTTATCCAATTTGTTTAGATGAAGAAGAAGCTTTAGCTTATTTAAAATATATTAATCGAGATGACTATCAATATAATAATATTGCTAATTATGATGTTCTTGATTATGAAAAAATAATATATATTGAAGTTTCTTTCCCAAATAATGAAGAGATTCAAAAATTACTTACTAAAATTAAAGATAATATTGCAACTGGTTATGCATTAAGAAATTAGTATAAAAATCGTCTTTTTGATTTTAGCAATTATAAAGAGGAGCGGCTTTATGAACCTTCAAGCGCCAAATATTGTGGATTGCCAAGAGATAACTTGTGATATGATAGAAGATTATCTTGCTAAACGATACCAATAGCAAGTATTAAAAACAAAGTTTCCTTTTGATGTAGAAATACAATTAATTTTAGCTAGAAATTGTAATTTAAACTGTACTAATTGTTAGGCTGGTTGTAATATTAATGATAAAAATGAATTAATGACATTAAATGAGATTAAATATGCTATACCTAAATTAAAAGAATTTTTCCAAGATAAAATTTTGTAGATAGTTTTATTTGGTGGAGAACCATTATTAAATCCAGAATATGAAGAAATTTGCTATTATATACGAAGTGAATTACCAGAAGTCTCAATAGATATTTATACTAATGGCATCCTTAAATAGAATTGGACTGAAGAAGATTATGAATTTGCAGTGAAAAATGAAGTGCATTTTACCCAAAGCTTATATCCATTAGGAGAATCATATTTTAATAATACTTAGAAACAAGAAGAATTAATGACTAAATTAGGTATTAAACATGAAATATGTGGAAATCGTCCTTTTTTTATTAAAGGAGGTTATAATAAAACAGGAAGTTCAAATCCAAATCGTTTTTTTCAGTGTTGTCATTCAATGTTTCCCCCTCATTTTTATTTATTTAAAAAATAGTTATGGCGATGCGCGCCAACATTAAGCTGGGATAAAATTAATATTCCTTGTTTCCCAGAAGATTATTTAAATATTGATAATTTGACAGAAGAACGTTTTATTGAATATTGTAGCAAACCATTAAAAATATGTAAATATTGTGGAAACTCAGATGAATTAGGATTTGGAAGTGATGAAATAATAACTTGGCATCATTAGAAAGATTTGCCCAGTAATTATGATTAGACTTTATATGATTTATATATAAATAATTATAAATTATATTATAAGTATGTCCATGATTGCAAAACTATTCTTCCTTGTTTTGATAATTAGTATTTTATAGATAATATTAAAGCAGAGGATTTGCCTTCTCATCCAAGTATAATGTTTTTAAAAAAATTTAAAACAGGATTAGGAGATGTATGTATCCCATTTGATAAAGAATCTTGTTAGGATATAAAAAATTTATTAAAATTTAAAAAATTAATTTTAAATTAGAATAATTATTTAAATATAAATTTTTATTTTATTTCATTAGATGGAAATAAGCCAGCGAAATCTATTATTTATCGAATGTTTCCTCCCGCTTCTTGTGATTTAGAAGGGAATATTTATTTATTAGAATCAGACAATCCCAATAATTTTTATCAAATATTTTTACAAAATAGTTATTTAAAAAAGAAAATCTGTATTTTAAACTATAAAGATTTATTAGATAAGAATTATTTATCAAATAAATTTAATGAAATGGATGGTTAATAAATGAGACAATTTGAATTTCCTTATAATTTTGATAAAAAATTGTTATATATTTTACAAACATTTACATCTGGTAATGATATTAATTGTATTTATTTACCTCCATATCTTAAAGATTATTAGACAATTTTACGAACTGCTGAATAGGCAGAACAATTAGATAAAATGTCTCGACAAGAATACGAAGATCATCTAAATTTTATTAATTCATTATTCCCAAATAAAATTTAGATTTTATTATAGAAAACTAATATTTTTTTAAACGCTGAACTCGTAAAATATTATATTAATTTAGGTGTTAAAAATTTTTGTGTAGCATCTATTGAACAAGCTAAAATTATTAAATAGATTGATTCAACAATTAATATTGTTGGATCAATTGCTATGCAAATTACATAGGAAAAAATAATAAATAATTTACAAGAATTTTCTCTTTATTTTGATAGTTTTGTTTTACCATTTTCTGCATCTCGTCAATTATCAGAATTAAAAAAATTACCAAAAAATTTTAATTATATTTTATTAATCAATTCTTTGTGTAGTATTAAATGTAATGGAAAAAATCATTGGAATTTTGATTATAAAGAAGATAAAGAGATATTTTGCCCAGGAAAGTTAGGAGAAATTCCTTGGAATGAATCTGCCAAAATTCGTCCAATGGATTTAGGATTTTTTGATCCTTATATTTCAATATATAAAATTCAAGACCGTGGTTGGCCAACAGAAGATATATTGCGTGATTATATTTTATATACTAGTGAGTATGATAATCTGCCTGGTATTATATACAATACAAATTATTATACCTCAAAAACTAATTGTTATATGACATTTACTGATGAATAGTATTTGCCTTGTGTAATTCGTCAAGCCCAAAGAATCAAATATTTAAATTCTAAATATGAATATATTGTGATGGTAGATGAAAATGATTTAGTTTCTTAGAAAGTATTAAAAGAAAATAATATCCATTATATTTCTATTAAGCAAAAATTATTTTCTTAGGCAGCTTCTGGACGTTTTCAAAAAACATTCAATAAATTTAAAATAATTGATTATTTAGATAAGTATGAAAAAATTTGTTGGTTAGACGCAGATACTATTTTAATTAAGAATATTGATTATCTATTTGATAAAATGTCTACGGATTGTTAGTTTTTAGGATCTATTGATAATAATTTAAATAGAATTGAAGGCGGAATTTTTATTATTTCAGATAAAATTGATTTAGATAATTTTAAAATACAATTATACAAAAATTAGTTTATTTGCTCTCATGATGAAGCTTTTTTAACCATATATTTTTAGACACAATATAATGTTAATCTTTCTTATATGGCTCCTTTTCATTTACATTTTTCAGGATATATTAAATTATTTAATTGTAAAAATTTTCCCTTAATTAAAAAAATATTTTATGATTTATCTCCATTAGATTTTAATAAATATATAGACACTCATTTAAATGAAATAACTAATACTATTGATTATTGGAATAAATTTAGTAATACTTTAAATAATTTAGAGGAACAAATAAATGAATAATTGTTATATGACATTAATGACTAATGAAAAATTTTTACCAGCCGTAATAAGATGCAATTAGTCATTAAAATATTATAAATCAAAATATCCATTTATAGTACTAATTCCAGAATCGGACCAATATTTACAAGAACAATTAATAAAACATGATATATTATATAAAATTATCCATGTAGATAAATTTCAAGAAGGTAATATTTTATTTACTTATAATGATACAATTAATAAATTTTAGATATTTAATTATGTAGAATATGATTATATATGTTTTATTGATGCTGATGTTATTTTTTTTGGAGGCAATATAGATACTGAATTTGATTTGGCTGAAAAAGAAAATTCTAAATTTTACGGATATTTTGAACCAGATCATTGGGATAATCAATTGGTAGAATTCGAAAGATTAATGGGCGGTTTGTTTATTATTTAGCCAGACATAAATTTTTATCCTCAGCTTAAAAATTTAGTTTATAATAATCAATAGATGTTTAGTGATGATGAAGAAATTTTAAAACTATTATTTTCATCTTTAACAAAAAAACATTCTGTCCCAGAGTCTTACACTCATTTTGGAGGCTTTATTAAACCTTGGGAATTAAAAAAAACTAATTTATTTATTAAATACTTTTTTTATAAAAATTTATCAATTGATGAAGTTGGATATTGGTTAGATCATACAGCAATTTTTTTAGGAGAATTTCGAACTTTAAGTAATTGTTATGATAGATATAATTTTAATTCAAATAATGGATTTTTTGTAATTCCATAGACAGAAGAAGATATAAAACAATGTATTAATTATTAGATTTTATTTTCAAATTATGGGCATGATTATCCATTAATTATTTGTATTGATCCAATATTATTAACTCCAGAAAATGATTTATTAAATAAATTAGATAAAGCCACTTGTAGTTTTAAATTAATTCATAATATAAAAAATAAAAATTTATACTAGCAATTTAAATTTTTAGAATAGAAATTTAAAGGAGAATATAATAGAATATGTTTTATCTCTAACTTAAATTTTCAATTAGAAGAAAATTTAGATTTATTATTATCTCCTTTTACTTCTTCAGAAATTAGATTAGAAAAATTAAAAAAATATAAGGATTCATTAATATACATTTAATATGGAAAAAACTAATTGTTATATGACATTTACTGATGAATAGTATTTGCCTTGTGTAATTCGTCAAGCCCAAAGAATCAAATATTTAAATTCTAAATATGAATATATTGTGATGGTAGATGAAAATGATTTAGTTTCTTAGAAAGTATTAAAAGAAAATAATATCCATTATATTTCTATTAAGCAAAAATTATTTTCTTAGGCAGCTTCTGGACGTTTTCAAAAAACATTCAATAAATTTAAAATAATTGATTATTTAGATAAGTATGAAAAAATTTGTTGGTTAGATGCAGATACTATTTTAACTGAAAATATTGATTATTTATTTGATAAAATGTCTATAAATTGTCAATTTTTAGGATTTTTTAATAAATTAATTAATCAAATGGAAGGAATTATTTTTATTTGTAGTAATCAAATTGATTTAAATAATTTTAAACATTTTTTAAGTCAATCATAGATAAATAAAATTAATGACGAAGAAATATTAAATGATTATTTTTTACGACAAAAAAATAGCATTTTTTTTGAAAAAAATATGTCAATAATTCATTTTAGTGGATTTATAAAATTATTTAATATTTCAGAGTGGTTTCCATTAATTCATAAATTATTTTTTACTATGTCTAATAGAGAGTTTAATAATTTTATTGACAAATATTTTACTCAACTTAATGATATAGCAATATAGTGGACTGATTTAGTAAATACTTTAGAAAAAATCTAAAATTTGATTTTTTTTAAAAAATATAATATAATATATATAGAAAGTTAAGGAAGGGAAAAAATTTCTTCCTTAACATATATAGGTCATTGGTGTAGCGGCTAGCATAGCGGTCTCCATTTGAAAACTTAATATTATTCCATAAAATAACGTGTTAAGTGAAAATTTAATTAAAGGTTAGATAATTGAATTAAAAGTTCAAATTGAATTTTTGCGGTATGGATTTAATATTTCTGTTCCAACTTATAATTCTTCAAAATATGATTTATTAGTTGATACAGGGACAGAATTATTAAAAATTCAAATTAAAAAATCTATAAGTAATTCAAAATCATCATTTACATTTCCTTGTACCACACAAAATGTGAAAAGTTCTTTAGGAAGTAAGCATAAATATACAAATGATGAAATTGATTATTTTGCGACTGTATGGAATGATAAAGTGTATTTAGTGCCTGTTGATGAAACATCTTTACAAAAAACAATTTCTTTTGATGATGAAACTTATTTAATAACAAATATGTTTTCACAATATAAACAGTTATCTGATGAAGAACTATATAATTCTTCTCATAAAGAAAAATTTTATTGTAAAGACTGTGGATGCGAAATTAATCCAGGCTCTCTCCGATGTATTCCTTGTAATAATAAACTTTTACGAATGGCAGAAAGACCTTCTAGAGAAGAATTAAAAAATTTAATTCGCAATAAACCTTTTACTCAAATAGCAAGAAAATATAATGTTTCTGATAATGCTGTGCGAAAATGGTGTGATAGTTATAATTTGCCTCGTAGAAGTGGAGATATAAAAAAAATTGGAGAGGAGGATTGGAATAATATTTAAGCATTTTAGATGGAAACCGCGGACCTAGGTTCGAGTCCTAGATGGCCTGCCATAGATTTTATACATAGGAGTGATTTGTATAAAATTTTATATTTCGTATTTTTATGCAGTTCGTTTTATGAAGCCAAATACCGTGGCTTTATCAACAGCCAAGAGCGACCCACAATGGTTCCATCACGGCTGGGATAGAAGTGTAGTATATGAAGATAAAAATGGCGTTTTAAATGGATTGCGCGCCGAGCCATTTGTTCCTCAAACATTTGAAAATGCTGAGGGATACTGCGGCCATTGCGACAAAGACCCTGTTCATTGTAAATTTATTAAAGCATATCGTCAACAATTAAGCAATCTTGATTTTGATGATATGATGCGTCGATTCAAAAGTATTGCTGAACGGGTAGTTAAAAATGGCGAAGAGCCTGAAATCGTTTTACTTGTCCATGAAGCCCCGAATAACCCTTGTTCTGAGCGTTGGCCGCTATTTGAGTGGTTTAAAAAACATGGGATTGATGTTGAAGAGTATCCAATTAAAAAGGCGCAAAAACCTGAGCAAAAATTTAATTTTTGATTTTTTTAAAAAAATATATTATAATATATATAGAAAGTTAAAGAAAAGGAAATTTAAAAAATCTTCAATTTTCTGGGACAAAAAATCTTAATTGATTTTTTATAAAAAATATATTATAATATATTTAGAAAGTTAAAAGTTAAATACTTGGATAGCTCAACTGGTAGAGCGTTGGCCTGAAGAGCCAAGCGTAGATGGTTCGACCCCATCTCCAAGCACCATAAAGACGTTGAACGGCAAACTGATTTTATACAAACATTTAATTTGGGATTAAAAAAGTTATATAAGACGTCTTGTTATTTGGGACATTAGCTCAGTTGGTTAGAGCATCTGACTGTTAATCAGAGGGTCGAAGGTTCGAGTCCTTCATGTCCCGCCAGAGTGGCAACTACTCAAAGAAAATGTTGCGGGTGGTTTTGGAGTGCTTTCCATCAGTACATAAATAAAAGTGCTCTTGTATGCGGGTATGGTGGAATTGGTAGACACACTAAAAAAAATTTGGGTAAGTTTTCCAAAAGTATTAGTAATAATTTTTATAATTATTGAAAGAAAAATAAAGGTGGTTATAAAAATGCGGACTGATATTTTAGAACGAAAAAATGAAATCCTTAAATGGATTGAAGAAGAATAGCCTAAATGTTATATGTGCCAACAGTTAGGTTGTAAACAAGAAACTCTTAATTCTTATTTAGACAAGATGGGTATTATTTATGCTGGTCAATAGGCTAAAAAAGGACAATTAAAAGGAACTAATGTTTATAAACCTGCTTCATATTACATCGAAAATAATAAACCAATCGCTTCATTTAAATTAAAAGAAAAATTGATTCGTGATGGTTTAAAAGAATGCAAATGCGAAATTTGTGGAATTTCAACTTGGCAAGGGGTAAAACTTCCATTAGAATTACATCATAAGAATGGAAATCATATGGATAATACCTTAGAAAATTTACAAATTTTATGTCCTAATTGTCATTCTATTCAAGAGGGTAATAGTGGAGCAAATATTGGTAAATATTCGGGCGAGTGATGGAACAGGAAGACAACTTTGACTTAGAATCAAAGGCCGAGAGGCGTAGGGGTTCAAATCCCCTCTCGCCTACCATCATTTAGTAGTCTATTAATTTTGGATCAGTGTGGGTTCGAGTCCCACTACCCGCACCATTGTTGATTTTACTATTTTATCAATGTTAGAATGGAAGGGCTCCATTCAAATCGCTCAAATCGGGTTGGCCAAGAGGAGAGATAGATGAAAATAGTTTGAGGTGGAGAGTTGGAAAACCTAATAGCTATATTAGGTATACATAATGTAGCTATCTCATAAAATTTGGGTCTGTATTTCAACGGGAGAAAGCGTCCCTTGCAAGGACGAGGTTGTGCGTTCGAATCGCATCAGATCCACCATACCGGATTAGCTCAGGCGGTAGAGCGCGTGGAAGGTAACCACGAGGCAACGGTTCAAATCCGTTATCTGGGAAATTATAGTTAATGCTAGGCGAGGCCGCCCACAGCAACAATTTAATACTAATTAACTCTTGGTATAATATTAGGCTTGAATGATAATATTACTAATGATTAGAGGAAAAAGTAATAATACATATACATTATTATACCAACAAAAAGAAATGAAAATAAATTAAAAGATATAAATTAAATTGTTGCGATAAGTGCCGTTATTAATGATTGGATTAGATTAGAGATGGGTAGAGTTTCTTGTGGATTCTTCTCGTAAGCACCCGGAAGAACAAAAAGAATCCTTAGTTATGCTCGAATGGCGGAATTGGCAGACGCGCTTGGCTCAAACCCAAGTATTGGAAGATGTGTGGGTTCAAATCCCACTTTGAGCACCATTAAGTAAATACTGAAACGGCTCAGGTCCTATCGGCCGATTGGGCAGGCGAGGAAGAGTGAGGTAGGTTGCGGTGGAAATCCCTTGAATTAGCGTAAAAAAACCTTCGCCTGAGAAACTGGAAGTGGTTTCTTACGAATTGGAGTAGTGTAAGCGTGTGGCTGAAACATGACCACCCGCCCAATCTTTAGTATTTATTTAAAAAACATAGGAACTATCTGATGTGAAAGGCATCTAGTGCAGTTAGAGCACAATAAAAATCTAACTCGTGGTGAGTGGCGTTAAAACGCATGAGCGCAGATAGAGGTATTTTCATCGCATACCTGCTTTATTCCTATATTTGATTTTTTATAAAAAATATATTATAATATATATAGAAAGTTAAGAAAGGAATGAAAATAATGTTCGACCGCTACAGCGATTATGATACTGAAATTCAAGTTGATGAATTTGTTGAGCATGAATATCTGACCGGTTGGGAGGAAGAATATTATGAACAGGAAAGCTGACTTAAAAAAGACTGGTGATGAACTTCAAGCATATCTCCAGTTCCGACGTCGCGGTTCTAAGGTTGAAAACCGCAAAGGTAAAGGTGCCTACACACGAAAACAGAAGCACAAAAATCAAGAGAAATATTGTGCTTAATATGGCCCCATCTGACTAAATGGCTTAGGTGGCAACCCTCTCAAGGTTGAGATGTCAGTTCGAATCTGGCTGGGGTCACCAATGAATTCGGGGTGGTGGCCGAATTCATGAGTTATGACTAAAAAGTCAAGCACAGTTGCACAAAACAAAAATGGTGGGTTTGATCTCCCACCGTCTGGTCCTGTGGACGAATTGGTAGAGTTACCACCCTTTCAAGGTGGGGTTTGCGGGTTCAATCCCCGCCAGGATCACCATTAGATAGAATTTACTATCTAATAAAGAATATAGACAGAACTTACTGTCTCTAATAAAAAAGTCTGGGAAACCTAATACGCCGCAAGTAGGAAGGATTAGGGGTTGATTGTAAGCCGTTAAACAATCCGTATTTCACTGAGACTGGTGATGACGATAACAAAGGGGTGTGGCCAACCCAAATGTCGAATATGGCTCCGTAGTTCAGCTGGTTAGAACGCATGCCTGTCACGCATGAGGTCGCGGGTTCAAGCCCCGCCGGAGTCGCCAAATAATAATTGAAACTGTCAAAATATCGGAACATTGATTCTAAACAGCCCTTTTCGAGGCACAACCGCAATTATTATGAGTATACATATAGCTCAATTCGGCTTGCGAGCTAATAATTATGACACCATTACTTATAGTAGTAGTGTTATCAAGGTTTTGGGTAATTGAACCGGATAATCAATGCCCATAATCTGCCTGTGAAGCTTATGTGGATAAGCGATGGCTTCATGCGCCATAGATAGTTGGTTCGAATCCAACGACAGGCACCATTGCGGGCGAGTGGAACGGATTTACCATACTGGCCTCATAAGCCAGTGATACTGGGTTCGACTCCCAGGCAACGCAACCATTAAGACGCATCCAGCAAATCATTTACTGGTTAAGAATTTAGTCTTCAAAACTGAAAACGAATGGGTTCGAATCCCTATTGCGTCTTGAAATAATAAACAATAAAATTAACATATAAGGCATTAACAGCAATTATCTTTTCCAGAATAGCTCAGCTGGTTAGAGCACTTTCCAAAAGAAAGAGGTCTACGGTTCGAATCCGTATTCCGGAGCGTAAAGATAGTGCCTAGTAGAAAAACATCCAAAAGGAGAAATTTAAGTATGAAATTTGTTCCCGGCGATAAAGTGTTTTGTAAGAAATACGGTAAGGGTTTTGTCCATAAGATTGACGAGACTGAGAAGGATTGGTTCTACGATTTTCATTTCGCTGATGGAACGCGAATTTGGATGTCGCAGGCTGATGGTGAGCGATATGTGAAACATCGCAAGAAGGTTGCTCCCACAGCAGAGTAATAAAAAAATCATTTTCCCTCTTTTTTAATAAGTCCTTTCTTTTTGTTTAAGACCCACAATGAGAGATCCATACATATGAGATAAATGTGCCTCCTAAATGATATTTGGTTGCAAGTCCATGTAAATCTAAATATTTGCACAAATAGACCGTATGGCTGTGGGATTGGTTATCTCTTTCTATATATTTTGAAGTATATAGAAACAAAAGACTATTATATGGAACGAGTCTTTTACATCTAGCCTGTAAATTGCGTTCATTTGTGTATCTCCTTTGTTTTAAGTTTGGCATAGATTGGTTTTTCCTTTATTTCTAACTTCACAATACAGGTCGTTTTTCTACGTTCCATTTTTGCTTTATTAAGGATAGGAGGGAATTTAAATGTTTCATGATATTGATGATATGATTTTCGGATCAGAGGATTATCCATGTGTTAGCGAGAGATAATCTGCGTTTAATGCAACCAATGGCGGTTCCAAGTCCGTAAAAATGCAGAGGAGACGCGGTTAGCGAATTTTCGCTAATATTTTTATTTTTATACGAAATTTCGTAAACGCATATGTAGATATGGCAGAGTGGTTGAATGCGGTGCCCTGCTAAGGCATTAGTCGCGTGAGCGGCTCGAAGGTTCGAATCCTTCTATCTACGCCATGTGGCTATAGTTCAGATGATAAGAACGTCTGGTTGTGGCCCAGAAGGTCGGCGGTTTGAGTCCGCCTAGCCACCCCAAATCCAACAGGAGGATAATAATGGAAATTGAGCGTAAATGGCTTCTGAATAGTTTGCCTAAAAATTTAACATTTTGGGATCATTATACTACTATTGAGCAAGCATATTTAACGATTGAGAAGTTTAGTGATGTAATCACCAAGGAAGTGCGGGTTCGTAAAAAGACAACCGCAGATGGTGAGACAGATTATAAACTGGCCTATAAGATTGGTAGCGGCCTTGTCCGTGAAGAAATTGAAACTCCTATCACTGAGGACTTCTGGAAGGAATGTACTAAGCATGTTATTCCTATCCATAAGAAATATTATACTGAAACTTGTAAATGTCTGCATTATAAGGATGATGATCTTACTCAGACATTTACAGTAGAGTTCAGTGAAGTCGATGGTGGCGAGTTCTATTATGCGGAAGTAGAATTTGATTCTATTGAAGACGCAAATCATTTCAATTTCCCTTATCCTAGTTTGGTGATTAGAGAGGCCACTGATGATGATAGTGTTCGTATGGCCAACTATTGGATGAAAACAGCATATCGTCGCATGGGCTAAAAAATGATGCCCTGGTAGTTTAATGGTGCGAACGGGGGACTTATAATCTCTTGATGGAAGTTCGATTCTTCCCCGGGGCACCATTAAAAGACTCATACAGCAATTTTTGCTTGTTAAGCACTCACCTTTTAAGTGAACTATAAAATGAGTCTTGTATATGTCCCGTTAGTCTAATTGGATAAAACGTTGGGTTTCTACCCCATATTTGAGAGTTCGAATCTTTCACGGGATGCCATTAAATTAAATAAGGAGTGTCTCTATGAAGTAGAAATTTTATCTATTTAATTTAGGAGCGTTTGTATTAGGAATAATTTTAGGTTTTATTGTTCCTTCAATTTTTCCATCAATCGCATTTTTAGGAACAATTTATATTAACCTTTTGAAAATGATGATTGTTCCAATATTATTCTTCGGAATATCAAGTGCATTAGCTTCATCTAAACGAGCTGGCGCGATTACATTAAAAACAATTATTCTATTTATTATAATGTTTTCAGTATCATATTTAATCTGTTATGGATTATTTAGTATGATACAACCTGGTGTAGGATTTAATTTTACTCCAATAGAATGGAATGGAACAACAGTTTCTACTTCATTTGAAGAATTTTTTGTAGCTATTTTTCCGAATAATATTATTCAAGCTATGGTAAATAATTCAATTCTTCCTGTAATTTTATTTGCTTTTATGTTTGGTATAGCATTACGGCATACAACTCAAGCAGTATCAGAGCGATTAATTACTACATTGAATTGTTTTAATTTAGCATTTAATAAAATGCTTGAATATATTTTATATTTTACTCCTATTGGTATTTTTGCTTTAATGGGTAATACAGTTGCTACTTATGGTAGCCAAATCCTTACAACTTGCGCCATTTATGTTGGATGCGCTTGGTTGGGTTGTTTAATTATTGCTTTAATAGTAATGATTTTACCCGTATGGATTTATTGTCATATAAATCCAATAGAGTACATTAAACGAGTGAGTAAAATTTGGTTGATTACTTTATCTACTTGCGGTTCTGCGGCAACTCTTCCTTATACTATCAAGATTTGTAATGAGGAATTTGGTATTAATAAGGAAATTACTGACATTGTTGTTCCTCTTGGATGCACTATTCATATGTGCGGAGGCGCCGTTTCATTTAGTCTATTGGCTTTGTTTAATTGTCAAATGTATGGTATTACAATTACGCCAATAATGTTTATTACAATGTTAGTTGCGGCTATTCTTATCAATATGGGTGCGCCTGGTATTCCGGGTGGTGGAGTAGTAATTGGTGCTTCTTATTTAGCATTGATTGGTTGCCCGCTTGATTTTATTGGAGTATATGCTGGTTTTTATCGACTGCTTGATATGGCTTATACTACAATGAATGTTAGTGGAGATATTACAGCTAATTTGTTAATCAATAAAAATATAAATAAATAAAATAAAGGCGAAAACAGCAATTTGTTTTTTGATAGGGAACTATTTGTTGAAGGTTCGAGTCCTTCTTCCCGCAACATATGCGGGGATAGCTCAACTGGTAGAAGCGATAGTATAAAAAAAATTTCGCCTTGTATATGCGAGTGTAGCTCAGTAGGTCAGAGCAGTGTGCTGATAACGCAAAGGTCGGTGGTTCGAATCCACCCATTCGCACCATAGGATAAAACTTATTAATTGTCTATATTCAATTCTTAAAATATATAGAAATATGTTTTAAGGAGGTAGAATTGTGGAATTTTTAGGTTGTAATCCTTCTAAAAAAGATTTAAGAAATTATAAAATTAGAGCTACAGCTTCTTAGATTGATAATTTACCTGATGAATTTGAATTACCAAAATATTCATTTATTAAAAATCAAGGAAGTGTTGGTTCTTGTGTTCCTCATGTAGTATCTGAAATACTTGAATATCATAATCATGGACAGAATAGATTATCTACTAATTTTTTATATGGTATAAAACGAGAATTGTGTGATGATTTAAGTTAGGGTATGTATTTAAGTGATGCTTGTAAAATAGCAACTAAATATGGTGATATGCTTGAATCTGATTGTTCAGGTAATGTTGAAATTCCTCATGCTTGGTATGAGGCCGAAAGTGCGTATGCTAATGCTGAAAAAATGAAGCGTGCATATACATTTAGATTATAGAGTTATTTTACTTGTAAAACAAATAATGATATTAAAGTTGCCCTTCAAAAATATGGGCCGGTCGCTGCATGTATTGATTGGTATCAAGGATGTAGGGCTAAAAATGATGGAACATTTATTTATAACATAAAACACAAATCAACTTATCATTGTATTATGATTTATGGATGGAATAAACAAGGGTTTTTATGTCAAAATTCATTCGGTAAATCATGGGGCAACGATGGTTGTTTTATTTTACCTTATGATTATGTTATTGGTGATGCTCGCGCATTAGTTGATGAGTATAATCCAGAAGAAGAAGCATTAATTATACCAAAGACTAATAAATTTTTAGATTTTTGGTATAAAATTTTAAATTGGTTTATTAATTTGGTGAGGTAATTTGGAAAAAAGATTAATGTGGTTTCTTACAAATTAGTGCAATTTAAATTGTTTAAATTGCGCCAATCACTGTGATGATCCAAGCGTTAAAAAATTTTTTATAACATTAGATGATGTGGAATTAAATTTAAAAAAAATAAAAATATTATTTTCAAATTTGGATACTTTAGATTTAAGTGGTGGAGAAGCAATTTTACATCCTTAGATTTAGGATATTTGTAAAATGATTTATAAATTTTTTCCAAATATAAAAATTATGATTTATACAAATGGATTAATATTAAATCATTTAACTGAAGATTTATTATTTTTTTTAGCTAATTATCATATTAAATTTGTTATTTCTATTTATCCTAGAATAAAATATTTTTAGTAGTATGAGTTATTATTTAATAAATTAGATAATAATAATATTGAATATGAAATAAGAAATAGTTTATTATTTCATTGTAATCCTATTATATAGGATTTAAATAATGAAGAAAAGAAAAAATGTTTTTGTGTTAACTATGATAATTCAACTTATTATTTAATTAATAATTATTTTTATCCTTGCTGTATAGCTGTTAATAATTTTTCTTATTTATCTGATAATAGTCGTAAAAATCTAACTACAATTTAGGATTTATCAGAATTAGATAATATGATGAATAATTTATTAACTCTTTGTTATAATTGTTCGAATACTCGTGTATTTATACATCCTTGGCATGAAACTACATTAGGATTAAATAGAAGTTTATTAAAAAAATATAATTATAATTTATTTGATTTATATTATTATGATTATAATAAATATAAATAGATTTATTATGATTATGATAAAGATTATTTAATTTTAATGCATTATCCTATTATGAGGAAATCGTTTGGAGATATGCCAGGATTATTTAATAAATCAAGCTTAAGTGTAAAATATTTAAACGGTTTATTAGATATTTATGTTTATATTCCAAATAATTTATCATTAAATAAGTTAAATAATTATATCGCCCAAATTCAAAAACAATCTATTTTTTCTAAATGTAATTTTTATTATTTAAAAAATTTTAATAATAATAATTATAATATAATGAATGAATTATATAATAAATTTTCTCCATATAAGCAAGAAGAAAATCATTGTTATTATTTATAGTCTAATTCATATGAAAATGGTTATAAAGAATTTTTAGAACATAGTTTTTTACCTTATAAATTTAGTTTAGATATAACTAATTTAAATAATTTAAAAGATGAAAACTATCTGGAGAAACAATATAATCAATTACAAGGAATATAATATGTTAAAAGCTATAATGGCCGGTGTTTTGATTGGTATTGCCGGTCTTGTTAATCTAAGTATTAATGTTCCTTATTTAGGAGCATTTCTTTTTTCTACTGGACTATTAATTATTTGCTATTAGCAATATAATTTATATACTGGTAAAATTGGATATATTAAATCATTAAATGATTTTAAAAATTGTTTAATTTATTTAATCGGCAATTTAATTGGTGTATTTTGTATAGGTATTATTCCGCAAACAACTACAATATTAAATAAAATTAATCAACCATGGTATTTAACATTATGGTTGTCTATTGGTTGTGGTATTCTTATTTATTATGCAGTTGATATATTTAAGAAACATAATAGTGTAATTGGAATTTTATTATGTGTTCCTACATTTATTATATGCGGTTTTAATCACTGTATTGCTAATATGTATTATATAATTGCAAGTCGTGAATTTACCATTGATGCTTTAATTTTTATTATTATTTGTATTATTGGAAATTCAATAGGTAGTTTAATTTGTAATTATGTTGACAATTTTAAAAAAATATAATATAATATTTATATAAGATGAAGGAAGGGAAAAATCTTCCTTCAATATCCGGGTGTAGCTCAGTTGATAGAGCGCGGCATTTGGGATGCTGAGGCCGTGAGTTTGAGTCTCACCACTCGGACCATCGAGAATAAAAATCCTTAATTGATTTTTTATAAAAAATATATTATAATATATATAGAAAATTAAGAAAGGGATTTAAAAATGGAAATTTCATTTGAAACTGCTCAGTTGGTTCATGAAGCGATTGCGTATACGATTACTAAAACATCGTATTTTACAACTGGTCAAATTCCTTCGGCAGATGATGTCAATAGCGCAACAAGTTTGTTTTTCTGTAAGTTTTTGGAAGACGAGAAGAATATTACAACAATTCGGTAATAAGAAAGGAATTGATGAAAATGGAAATTAATTTTGGTTCTCGTTATGCTGACCTCGATAACAATGTTTATAAGGTTGTGGGTAATGCATTTCATTATGGCGATAAGACTGATGAAGTGATTTTCCTAGCTCCTATCAAGAATGGCACTGTGGGCGATGTTCAGTATATTTCTCGCAAGGAAATGGAAAAGGGTGGAATCCTGTTCCCTGTTTCTAAGTATAATTAAGTCCCGTTAGTCCAATGGATAAGACCTGTGGCTACGGACCACATAATCGGGGTTCGAATCCTCGACGGGATGCCATTTGCTTTGCATTTGATATCGTTTTATATTAATACTCCCTACATACTATAAACCGTGGATTTGTAGCCACAATGCGGAGAGGTAGTTTTTGACTCCGCTATATGGGCGATTGGCGCAGCTGGTAGCGCATCTGATTTACATTCAGAGGGTCAGCGGTTCGAGTCCGTTATCGCCCACCAGTAGAAAGGAATGAATTAAATGTCTCAATATCTCAATTTTTTTATTAAAACTGGTGAAAATCAATATCAGCAAATTGCGAGTTATTCTCGTAATCATGTGATTTATAAGGCATTTGATTCTGCTCCTTATGAGCAAATTAGGCGACTAACTGAATCAAAAATAGTAAATGCTATTGAAAATTTAGTAATGGCAAGAGATTCCTTTCAAAAAGCAATGAGAGATACTGATGAGCAAGTTGCGATTCAGTATCGGCTATGTTCAAAAGATGAATTTCTTGATATTTATCGTCAAATCCAACAAACAAATAAAGAATTGAAACAAGATGTTGAGGAATGTAATAATGGGATTCTTGAACTTCAATTTATTCAACGAATGACAAGAATTCCCAATGATGCTATAATTTACTTCGGAGTTGAGATTTATAATCCAACAGATGAAGATATAATTTAATATAAAGACCCTTGCAGCAAACTCTTCTAATGAAGAATTACAGGTTCAAATCCTGTTGAACGCACTAGCGTTTATGGCGGAATGGTTTACGCGATTGACTGATAATCAATTTATTCATATTTGGGGTCTTGCGCTTAACGAAATTTAGTTCAAGAATATTAAAATGTTCGAAATTTCGTTTCCGCGTCTATGATAGTAAAAGCACGATAAATAAATTAACTATATCTCTTAGTCATGCCATAAAATAAAATGATATGGTTTTATAGAGAGAAATTTTGGCTTGGAGAATCGGGAGAGCCAATAGACGCAACAATTTAATATACGGCCGTCGCCAAACAGGTAAGGCACAGGACTTTCGAGAAATCGTTTAAATGGGTTATATTGTGTGATGGGTTAAGTAGCATAGTGTAAGTTCTGTTAGTAGGACGCCAACCGGAATGATTGGTAGTATGAGTGCAAGTCTCATTTTCTCGCCCTGACTCCTGTATCTGCTGGTTCGAGTCCAGCCGGCCGTGCCACCGGAGCTCTGCTAAATCATATATTTAATTAAGAACTTGCTATTCTGAACGAATATATGAGGATTGAAAAAATAGGTCTAGATGACGCAGATAACCTACTCCGGACCAGAAGTAAGTGAGGAAAATAATGTATATTTGTCCAACTTGTAATAGAGGATTTTCAACAGAAGAGGGTGTAGCTAAACATTTTCTAAGCTGTTGGAAAGAACAAAATCCATATCATCAATCAAAACCTGCTCCTCGTAGTGAAGATATTAACACGATGGAAATGAATGATGATGTAATGAATTTTTTTAATTCATTTAAACAGAGGTAAAAAATGGAAGAAGTCGCGGTAAAAACTCATTTAATCATTACTGATATTCATGAAGAATATTATATGAATTGGTGCGGTAAAATTTTTGATGCGAAACCTAAATTGAAAAATGGTTTACCTGTTTTTACAATTATTGGTAGCCGCGGTCGAATGGAAATTAGCACGATTGATATGAATCAATTGGAAAAATGTGCTAAATCTTTGACTTATCCGCGAGGTCGTTCTGCCGTTTCTAAAGATAGTTCTCAAATCTATATCCAAGAGATAGACGGAAATGAGAAACTATTGGGTGTTTTAACTCATAAGCATATTAAGAGTTATGCTCCAATGTATGATAAAGTAGGTTTTAGATAAGGAGAGTAATATGAATTTTCACACTAAGGCTCATTATGAGTATCGTATTGCAAAACTGAAGGCTAAGGGTGAGGTTGTTAATGCCAATTTAATTCGTAAGGCCGAGCGCAAATTGCGTAATATGAAGTAATTTGACATTTTAAAAAATTTATTGTATAATAAATATATAAATTAAAGGCTTGTTCAGCAAATACTTGTGTAATAGATGATTTAATTAGGTTATTTATTCGAGCCTTGTCAGACATTCCGGCTTGGAGTAATGGTAGCCCGCCTGACTCTAAATCAGGTCGACTCGGTTCGAATCCGAGAGCCGGTGCCAGAAGCGGAGCAATATGTATACAAACCATTGATAAGTCTTCGCTAGATGGAATGTAGGGTTCGAAGTGCCCATCATTTAAAGAGTAGTCTGCGGTCGCGAGGTAGATTTTTGGTCGAGGGACACACCATCAAGGTTCTCGATTTACCTTAAACAAAATCGAATATTTGGGCCGGTAATGTGTTAAAGTAGGCACGTCAGTCTGTAAAACTGATACCTTATGGTTCGAGTGGGTGCGATTCCCTCTCGGCCCACCAGTAGGTTATAAAGGTGAAATCCCATCAAGTGGCAATACACCGAGAGCGTGTGTTGGATATTTGATTACCTATGAGTCCCTAAGCATAAAGTTATAATAGCGAGGGCGGGCCCTTGTGTCGAAATGACAAGGTGAGTTATAGGGTATAGTTTAATTATTATGAGCTGTTTGGAGTACGTTAATGATTTGTCAATAAAATAAGTGTAAGGTGTCCTATTCGCCTGCCAAACATAATACATGAGTTTTATTGGACAGAATTTTTCTGTTATTAATAGTGAAGTAGCTGATGGTTAACAGGTAGGTAGCATAACACAAGGTGCGCTTTAGTGGTTATGAAGTAAGCGATAGCATTATTAATAACAGGGATTTTTTGTTTATAAACGCGCTCCGGGCGAGGGCGAGCGTAAGAATCGAAAATCCAAATCAAAAATGGTTTTAAAAAATTTTAATATAAATGCCGGATTAGCACAGTGGTAGTGCAATCGCCTTGTAAGCGATAGGTCGGGGGTTCGAATCCGTCATCCGGCTCCATAATATCCGCACGGATGGCCGTGGTCATAAGTTTAGCTAACTTGCTCTATTAGAGATTTAGTGCGGTATATAAATTAATATGGGCCTATAAGCGAGTGGTATGACCCTCATTCGCTATTTTTTTGAGAAAAAGGTGTATTATTATGAAGTATTCTCTGGATAAGTATAAGTATTTTATCTATTATGACAAGAATGGTAAGAAGACGGTTTCCGCAGTTTCTACTTATGCTGGTAGAACTGTAAAGGGCTATGCCAAGTGTGATCCTCGTGATAATTTTTCTGAGGATAATGGTAAGAAGCTCGCAGCAGCCCGGTGTAATGCTAAGGTGGCTGATAAGCGCGTGAAGCGCGCAGAAAAGAAAATGGGTGATGCACTCCGTCAGTTAGATGCGGCTGAGGCCTATTACAAGCGTATGCGGACTTATTTCAATGATGCGTCCAGAGATGCTGAGTTCGCGAAGAATGAAGTTATTTGTCTCGAACAGGAAATGTAATATAAACGGGGTTTAATACCCCATATGCCGGGGTGCGCAAGCGGTCATAAGCGCCTAGTCTTGAAAACTTGTGTGAGCTAATTACTCCCGTGGGTTCGAATCCCACCCCCGGCGCCAAATAAAAAAAATGGTGATATATATTTATATTATATATCACCATTTTTTTATCCTTGCGGATGAGCTGCATTATAATCTGCAATAATTTTTTCAATTTGAGCTTTGGTAAAATGAGGTTTAGATTCTAATTTAGAAATTTTTGTTTTTAATTGAGAAATTTCATATTCTAATGTAGCAATTTTTGTATCTAATTTTTTAATTTTATCAATACTATCTTGAGCATTTACTACTTCAATACTAGAAAATTTCCAAGTAGGATTCCCAGTAGTATTTTTATTTAATGTTGATAAATTCCCTAAATTATAAGTATTAGGATTCCATTCTGGATTGTTATTATCATGTTCTTTAGCTTGCTATGGATAAAATCGAGAAAATACAGCTTGACTAGGGCTAAGGAAGATAGCATCTAGTAATTCTGCAGAATCATCTGTTTCACTAATTCGTCTTTTAATTATTTTATTATCCATACTATCTTGAATGATATTAAAAATTTCATTTGTATTACCTGTAGTATTTATAAATAATAGAGGATTCCCTCCTCCTCCTGAATTCGAATTTCCATTTATTAATTCTAATTTTTCATTTATTTCTGTTTTAGTATAACTAATAGGATCATCATTTATAGAATCTGTGTATAAAACTTTTTTATTCCCGTCATTTTTTAATGCAAATTTTTCTTTTAGCTGTGTATAAAAATCTTTAAGATTCTATAATCCTACAACTTTTTTTTCTGCCATTTATTTAACAACTCCTTTATATCTTTTATAAATTTAAAAAAAAATATAAATGATTTAAATATCTTAGGCCAATAATAAAAAATTGACATTTTCAAAAAAATATAATATAATATATATAGAAAATAAAAATAGGAGAAAGATTATGGAAAATAAACCATTATCAAGAGCCTATAATCGGGATGTATCCAAAAGAAAAGCATTAAGAAAACGCCAAATTGTACGAAATGTTTATCGCTGGAGCGAGAATCCCGATTATTATAATAATCTCCATCAATATTCAAAAAATAAAATTCATTGCTCATGCCCTTGGTGTTCTGAAAAAACACGGAATAAGGGTCATCGCAGAATCGCTAAAAATTATAATCGGTCAATTAACTGGAAAAAATCTGATTTGATTAAAATTGAAGCAATGTGCGCTGACTTAAAAGAAAATATTTGATTTTTGTCAAAAAATAATATATAATATATATATAAAGACTTGAACAGCAAAAACTGGATAGTAAATCCACTCCTTAACTGGTTCGGTAGTTCGAATCTACCCTGGCCCACCATATGGGTCGGTAGCGAAGTGGTCAAACGCGGTGGAACCAAACAAAAAGAGTCTTGTTTGACAAATTTAAAAAAATATAATATAATATATATAGAAAATGAATAAAGGCTCACGCAGCAAAATTTTTGTTTCATAAACAATAATCCGAAAAATTGCTTGAAAAATTTTTCTTACATATATTGAGCCTTGTTGTATGCCGCTGTGGTGGAATGGCAGACACAGCAGACTTAAAATCTGCCGACCCTAAAGTCGTACCGGTTCAAGTCCGGTCAGCGGCACCATTTATCATAATAAAGGAGTGATTATTATTTCTCGTTCGTATAAGAAAACCCCTTATTGTGGAGACAAGAAATCCAAAGATTTGAAACGTTATGCTAATCGAGTTATTAGACAGCGTTTGAAAAATTCTGATGATAAATTAAATTATAAATCATATCGCAAAGCATATGAATCATGGAATATTTGTGATTTTTGTACTATTGCGCCTGATTTTGAAACATATTATAAATTTATGGTAGATCAATGGTATTCACGTCAGATTAATGGCTGGCATGAGCCTTATCCTACACGAGAACAGACTCGCAAGGAATATCGTAAATATTATAAAAACAAATAATTTGACATTTTCAAAAAATTTTTGTATAATATATATAGAAAGTTAAAGAACTTTCAAGCCTTTTCTTTAAATCCCTATCCCCAAAGGTAAGACTGTTTGGCATTTTCAACTTCATAAAGAAAATGCTTTAATCGCAGGATTGGTGTTAGTGGCTAGCATATCTGCCTTCCTTCCGAACTTCGCAATTTAAAATAATATTATGAATTTAACAACACAACAAAAAGGTATTACGACTGAAATGTATGTCGCAGCATATTTGTTATCATTAGGGTATAATGTTTCTCAACCTTTATGCCAAGATAGTAGATATGATTTAATTGTTGATGTCAATCATAAATTATTGCGATTACAAGTAAAAACAGCAAGACAAGCAACTGAAAATTCAATCACTTTTAATTGTAGGAGCACAACAAAAAATTCAATTACACATAAATCTCGTTCTTATGGTTTAGATGAAATTGATTATTTTGCTACTTATTGGAATCATAAAGTATATTTAGTTCCAATAAATGAGTGTTCTTCTGAAAAAAGACTTCATTTAAAACAACCTAATCAATCTAATTGGTCGTTTATTGAAGATTATGAGGCTAAAGAGGTTTTAAGTAAGTTGTGAAGCATTGGAAGGTAAGCAGACGGGGCCAGTTCGAGTCTGGTATCTTGCTCCATTCCCTTTAATGGGACTGTTCATATAATATTGAGAGCCGTGCAGCAAATTTTTATTAGAAAGTTATTTCTACTAAAAAAGGATGATGCTATCAAATAATAGCTCTATTTACGGCTCATAAAGAATTATCTAAGTGTAAATGCGATGATGGGGCTCTCGAAAATTACCATCGTCAATTTGAGAACGATAACGTTCAGTGAGTCTTTTTTACTTGCCTTCTTAGGAGGTCATAGCCGGTAGGAATGTGGCGATTATCGACAAAACATTCGAAAGCAATGAAGAACGGCAGGTTATTTATTGAATTAGGTAAAGGCACAAACAGCAATTATTATTAGATGATTATAGTTAATGCTACAAATTTTACATCAAAGTGCCTTGTTTTTTTTCTCACGCGTATTTCCAATTTTTTTCCAGTTTTGGTAAATTTTTTCCAGCAACATGCTCCGTTAGCTCAGTGGTAGAGCAGTAGCCTTTTAAGCTATTGGTCCGGGGTTCAAATCCCCGACGGGGCACCATAGGTGAATACGGCACCTAACCCCTTTCAATTTGGAAAATTTGAGACGACAATTCATATATCAACGTTGATAACGGTAAGAAGGTCTATCAATCTTGAAAAAGATTAAGGGTTGTGCATATCTTCCCTGATTAGATATATGAAGTGGGGCAACGGGAGGCCCGCCCACGATAATATCGGGCCCTCCACATGGTAGGGAACTCCAATGGTTAGAGAACAGCCTGCAAAGCTGGTGCCTGTCGGTTCGACTCCGACCCCTACCTCCAATAGATAATAGAAAATTTTAGGGATAGTAGAAATACTATCCCTTATTTGATTTTTATAAAAAAATATATTATAATATATTTATAATGATAAAGGAGTAAATTATTATGCCATTAAATAAAGGTTATTTAACTGCTAAAACAGACAAGGCTTCTGATGAAGTATTTACTCCTGAATATGCAGTTAAGCCTCTATTAAAATATATCGCACTATATGCTTAGAAGCATAATTTTAATCAAAATAATCCTCTGACTATTTGGTGTCCATTTGATAAAGAATTTAGTTATTATGTTAAAACATTATCTACTCTTCCATATGTGAAAATTATTTATACTCATATTGATGATGATAAAAATTTTTTCTATTATGAGCCAGATAATTATGATATAATTATTTCTAATCCACCATTTTCTCAGAAAGATGATATTTTGAAAAGATTGTATGAATTGAATAAACCTTATGCGATGCTCTTACCTATCCCTTCATTACAAGGACAAGCGCGTTTTCCCTATTTGCAAGATATTCAATATTTAGGGTTTGACAAGAGAATTAACTACTATAAAGATGAAGCTATGACTAAAACACAAGATGGCGTATCATTTGGTAGTTGTTATTTATGCAAAGATTTTTTACCAAAAGATTTAATTATTGAAGAACTGAATCGATAAGTAGTTTTTATAAAAATCTTAATTGATTTTTATAAAAACTATGATATAAGAAAAATTGACTTTAGCTAAAGTTTTTGGTATAATATAAAAAAGAGGAGAAAATATGGAATTTCAACAGTTGTTTGCTGACCAATTTAAAGCAGTTGCAGAAAAAAAATATGGTCCTGCCACGACTCGCTCTTCCAAATTGTTAGAACCAATTCATTCTAAAATTGCTGAACTTGTGGAAAAAGAAGGTTTTTCCACTCGAAGTCTGTGCAATTCAGAATATGAGTTTATTGGGGCTTACGGCTCTAAGAAAGTTGATATTGCCATTTTTAATGGTGATAAATTCGTAGGAGCTATCAATTTTAAGGGAATCCGCTCTGAATATAATAAAAATGCAAATAATTATTATGAAAATATGAAGGGCGAATCTGATTTATTTATAAATGCCGGTATCCCTATTATGCAAATAATTTTTATTCCCACTAAGGTTCATCATAAAAAGAGTAATGGTGAAGTAGTTTTTGAGACTCCTACTCAAAAAAGCAAGGATAATTATAAAAACTTTTTAGCCTATAAATCTGCTTATTGGGATTTATTAACTTTTATCCCATATTATTTTGAAGTGGATTATGACAACTTTACTGCACAATATTGTGAAGATAATATCTCTCCTTGTTTAACTGATTATAGGAGGTTTAAAAGAAAATGTTTGATAAAGTAAAAAACTATGGTCAAGTTATGACACCAGATACTATTGTCAATCATATGATTGATATTTTAAATTTAACTTAGAAAGAAATTGATACGTCTCTATTTTTAGATAATAGCTGTGGTGATGGAGCATTTATTACGGGACTTTTAAATAGAGGCATTCCAAAAGAACATATTTTTGCTATTGACATTGACGCTGACGTTATCGAAAAAGTGCAAAATATGTTACCATCAGATAATGTAATTTTAGGTTCAGCTTTTAAACAAACTGAATGGTTTGATAAATTTGATTATGTTATTGGAAATCCACCATATGTGCGCATCCACAATTTAATGCCAGAGACAAAAAAAGAAATTGAACAATATTCTTATTGTTTTGGTATGTATGATTTATATTATGCCTTTTATGAAATTGGTCAAAAATTTTTGAAACCAACTGGAAGTCTACTATATATTTCTCCGCTTTCTTTTATTCAAAATGCTAGTGGTAAAAAAATGAGAGAAGATATTGAAAAAAATAATTTACTTTGGTATTTTGAAGATCTCACAAAAGAGCAATTATTTGATGGATTTTCCACATATACTGGTATTGTTGGATTATCAAAAGTAAAAACAAGTATTCAAATCCCTTGGAGTAATACTAGAGAAAAAGTTGGATTATCTTATGAAAGTCTGCAAAATGGTATCGCAACATTAGCAGACCGAATTTTTATTAAAGATAATTTTAATGATTTGGAGGATACTTTTGTCCACCCTATTATTAAAGCTGGCACCCAGGAATGGAAAGAGTGTATTGTTCCACCTCACACAGAAGAAGAATTGAAATCAGCCCCTAAAACTTACGCTTATATGTTAGCTAATAAAGAACAGCTAAAAAATCGTTCTATTACTGGTAATACAAAATGGTTTGAATTTGGTCGTTCTCAAGGCTTAGCTAATATGAATAAAGAAAAATTAGTTATTTCAACAACAATTACCCCCGATAAAATTTCTTATATAAGAGTAGGTCCAGAGGTTTTCGTATATTCCGGTTTATATGCAACTGCTGATGATTTAGATAAATTAGAAGCAGAATTAAATAGCCCAGAACTCTTGGAGTATCTAATTGAAAACGGAAAACCTATGAGGGGCGGTTATTATCAAATTACTAGCACAATGTTAAAAAATTATTAAATCGTCTTTTATAAAATTCTTATTTGATTTTTTTAAAAAAATATAATATAATATTTATAGAAAGTTAAAGATGTTATAAATTTTCCTCTTGTCCAAGAGGAGTCAAAGAGAAAAAGGAGAGTAAAATTATGAGTGATTTTCTGAACGCTATGAAGAATGCTACCAATTTCACCTACACTGAAAACGGTGCATTAACTCACAAGTCTACTGGCACTGACCTGTATGATATGTTCGCGCTGGGTGGCGCTATGCGCACTCGTTCTGACGAGGATGTTATTCTGATGTTCCAGAAGGCATATAAGGAGAACCCTGTATATGCTATGAAGTGCCTGTTCTATCTGCGTGATGTGCGCGGAGGTCAGGGTGAGCGTCGTTTCTTCCGCACTGTTATGAAGTATATGGCTAAGCATAATGCGGATGCGGTTCGTGCTATGATTCAGCATATCCCTGAGTATGGCCGCTGGGACGACCTGTATGTGTTCGTTGATACTCCTCTGGAGAAGGACGCATTTGAGTTCATTAAGGGTCAGTTGGCTCTGGATGTTCAGTGCAAGACTCCTTCCCTGTTGGGTAAGTGGCTGAAGTCTGAGAATACTAGCTCTGCGGAGTCTCGTAAGCTGGCTCATATTACCAAGACCTATATGGGTATGACTTCTCGCCAGTACCGCAAGACCCTGTCTATCCTGCGTGCCCGCATCAATATTGTTGAGCGTCTTATGTCTGAGAATCGTTGGGACGAGATTGAGTTCGATAAGATTCCTTCTCGTGCCGGTCTGATTTATAAGAATGCATTTGCGCGTCATGACATTGAGCGTGAGAAGAATGGTGCCCGCACCTATGAGGATTTCGCCAAGGATACTACCACTAAGGTAAATGCTAAGGCTCTGTATCCTTATGAGGTTGTCGATAAGGCTCTGAATCGCATGAGACGTAGCTGGAGTTCTACTGTTGCATTGGACGATACTGATCGTTTGATGATTAACAAGTATTGGGATAATCTGGCTGATTATTTCAATGGTAAGACCTTTAATGGTATGGCTATCGTAGATACCTCTGGTTCTATGTGTGGCTCTGAAGCTTCTGCTCCCATTAATGTAGCCATTTCTCTCGGTATGTACTGTGCTGAGAAGGCGAAGGGCCCCTTCCAGAATCACTTTATCTCCTTCGAGTCTAATCCTCACTTCATTGAGGTTGAGGGTGTGGATTTCTGCGATAAGGTGTATCGTGTCAGCCGTGCTCCTTGGGGTGGTTCTACCAACATTGAGGGCGCATTTGATATGATGCTGGATGTCGCTATCGCTAATCATTGTACTCAGGATGAGATTCCTCAGAACCTGATTGTGATTAGTGATATGGAGTTTAACTACTGCGTATCTTCTAATGCTTATCGTTCTTCTTGGGGCGGTGGTGGCGTTGATAACACTTTGTTTGAGAAGATGCGTGCTAAATGGGTAGCCCATGGCTATGCTATGCCTCATCTGGTGTTCTGGAATGTTCAGGCCCGTCAGAATAACATTCCTATGCGCGACGAAGCAAATGTATCTTATGTCTCTGGTATGAGTCCTGTTATCTACGAGATGCTCCTGAGTGGCAAGACCGCACAGGACCTGATGTATGAGAAGCTGGACAGTGAGAGATACGCTCCTATCCACTAAAACAGAATAAAGTAAAATAAGTAGTGTATTAAATACATTACTTATTTTTTTTTGAATTTGACAAATGCTAATAATTTTAGTATAATAAAATATATATATTTAGAGAAAGGGTATAATTTATGGCAAAAAAAATTCTTAAAGAAATTTCATTACCTCATGCATTAGTTGTATATTTAGAAAGAGTAGATTATGAAGTAAAATCTTATCAAAGTTTATTAACATTTGCGATTAATAATAATTTATATAATTCTGAAAATTTTAAAAAATATGAATAGGAATATCTTGAGAAATTTGTTGAATATGATTTATTAAAACAAGAAATTATTAATAAGTTTACTCCAGAAGAATACCGTAAATCACCTTGGGAAATTTTTTATCAAAGTGAAAATTTATGTTTTTATGAAGGGAGTCTCTAAACAATGTATAAAAAAACTTATGATTATGGACATTATTTAGAGCGATTATTTCCAGATGAAAAACGAGATATTAAACATACTGTAAAAAGTATTACATTTATAGTAACTGAAGACTGTTCTATGCGTTGCACATATTGTTATTAGCATAATAAATCTTCTAACCATATGAATTTTGAAACGGCTAAAACATTTATTGATTATTTATTATCTGGAGAAAAAGGTTTTAATTCTTATATTGATTCTAAAAATTGCTTAGGATGTATATTGGATTTTATTGGAGGAGAGCCATTCCTTGAAATAGAGCTAATAGACCAAATTGTTGATTATTTTAGAGAATAGACTTTTAAATTACATCATCCTTGGGCCACTAATTTTAGAATTAGTATTTCTTCTAATGGACTTGCTTATTTTGACCCTAAAGTGCAAAAATTTATTGAAAAAAATAAAGATGTTTTATCATTAAACATAAGTATTGATGGGAATAAAACACTTCATGATAAATGTCGTATTGACACAGAAGGAAATCCTACTTATGATAGAGCAATGGCAGCGATGAATCATTATGTTAATTATTATCATGGATATAGAAACTCTAAATTAACCATAGCTCCTGATAATGTTAATTATTTAGCTGATGCTGTTATCGAAATGATAAATAATGGTTATCAAGATATTAATCTTAATTGCACCTATGAAAAAGGTTGGGAGCCTCATCATGCAACTACATTATATTATGAATTAAAAAAAATTAGTGATTACTTATTAAAAAATAATTTAGAAGATAAAATTTTTCTCTCTATTTTAGACCCAACTTTTGGTCATGCTTTACCAGAAGATCATTTAATTAAATGGTGTGGTGGTACTGGTTTAATGATAGCTATTAATTGGAAAGGTGAAATTTTTCCCTGTCAACGCTATGCAGAAAATTCATTAGGAAATAATCAAATACCTTATACTATTGGAAATTTAAATGATGGAATAGCTGTTAATCCTATCGAATTAGAACGAGTAAAATGCTTAGATTGTATTAACCGACGTACTGAATCAACAGATAAATGTTTTTATTGTCCAATTGCTTCAGGTTGTGGAGAATGTTCTGCTTATAATTATGAAATGTATGGTACTCCAGATAAAAAAGCAACATTTATTTGTATTACTCATAAAGCGAGAGTATTAGCAATCTCTTATTTATAGAATATGACTCATCAAAAAAATAATAATGTTAATTTATATGAATTAACTATTCCAAAAAAATGGGCATTAGAAGTTATACCCGAAGAAGAATATGAAATGTTATTAAAAATATCTAAGGGGTGAGAAAGAATTGGTTGATGAATATATAACACCAAAAATTTTTAATGATTTAAAAAATGCTATCGCTGCAGAATGCGATCGTCGATGTTATTCAGGAAGTGTTAAAGATGCTTATGGAAGTAAAAGTGGAAAGTATCATAATCTAGTCGCTGATGAAATAATTACCACTGAAGATTATTTCCAATATAAAAATCCATTACAAGCTATTATTGGGACTCAAGATAGCCAACTTTCTAAAATTTTAGGAGAAAGTAGTATTTCAGCTCTTAAAGTTAGTGAAGATGTTTTAATAAAATATAAAGATTTATTTAATAAAGAAAATATTTTAATATTATAGGCATTAACTACAATATTAAAAGCTGATCCTATAACGGTTACTAATCAAGCAGGAACTCACTGTGCTGCAAGTTGTACTGGACTATGTTATTAGACTTGCACTGGTACATGTTATAATACATGTAGTGGTGGTTGTAGCGGTGGTTGTAGGGGTGGTTGCAGCGGTGGTTGTGATGGAAGTGGAGGCGGCGGTGGCGGCGATAGCAGCGGTTGTTCTGGCTGTGATAGTGGTTGTGGTGGTTTCTGTACTGGAAGCTGTCATAGTACTTGCACTAATTCTAGCGGCTCTTGCGGTAGATGTGGAAGTGGATGCGATAGCTAGTGTGCAGAAGGATGCCGTGGAAGCGCCAGCTCAAGTAGTACAGTACCTGATTAATGGAGATTAAATATGAGTGTATTAACTAAAAATGAATATCTTTTAACTAAATATTTTACTGAATTGCAAATTAATAAATCAGCTAGTGAAAATTTATGTAAAGAACTAATAGAATTATTAGATATTGGAACTGATGTATCTAATGGTTTTTTATTTAATAGATTAGCTATGATGTTATTAGGAGAATATCTTACTAATGATGAAATATTTTTCCGCGAATATAAAAAATTAAAATTAAATGTTTATTTTTTATCTGAAGAACATATTAAAGATATGAAATAGCGTTTAATTGCTCTAAATCATTTGCATACTGGAGCTCTTAAAGAAGAAGTTATTCCTAATTTAAAAAATTTTATTGAAGTTATTGAAAAATATGATGATATAAGAGATACTACTCGTAAAGGTATTTATGTTTCTTCTCTAAGTTTTTTGTACCGTCGTAATGGATTAGCTGATGACATTGAATTTACTTATTCTCTAATCAATAAAATTGATGCATTAGATGGTGTTTTAAATAGTGATTTTTCTATTCTAGACAATGTTTTAGGCGGAACGCCATATAATTTTGAGAGAGTTTAAAAGGTATAATTATTATGGAAATTAAAATTCAAGATATTAATTTTATTAATGAATTACGCAATTTAAACGCATTAATAAATAGCCATAGTTCTGTTTTAACTCAATGTATTGAATCTAAATATAATATCAATAATGATAGTTTCCAAGCTTATCAAAATAAATATGATGAATATTGTAAAAGATTTAAAGAAAAAAAACAAGAATTAGAAACAAAATATATTATTCCTGTTTTAGGAACTAATATTAAATATAATTGGGAATTAAATTATGACTCTGGTATTATAACTGTTAAAATTTAATTATTTAATAGGCGTATATTTTTTATACGCCTATTTTTTTTATATCTACTTATAAATATCTTAAATTGATTTTTTTAAAAAAAAATAATATAATATATATAGTAAATAAATAAAAAATAAATTTTTAAGGAGATATAATACATGAGTGAAAACGGAATGATCCAGAAGGACCTTGTCCTCTCTATTAATGAGTATGCTTATGTGTTGGACCGTACCAAGGGCAATGTTTTGTGCCACGTCGGTCCTACTAAGACTTCTCTGTCCCAGTCTGATGAGCTGGTTCGATTCGATGTTCGAACCAAGAAATTTGTTCCCTGTTCCTATAATGAAGCTATTTATCTGTTTGCCTCCGCCCCGGAGAATTGGTATTTGGTTCTGAAGAATCCTACTCATAGTGGCAAGCGTCCTACAATCGGCACTTCTAACAATCTTCCTGAAGATATTGATGTTGGTTGTAAGATTAACATTCGCGGCCCTGTGTCTTTCGCTCTGTATCCCGGCCAGATGGCTAAGGTTATCCAGGGCCACGCTCTTCGTACCAACCAGTATTTGCTGGCTCGTGTTTATGATGCCGAGAAGGCCAAGAGCGAAGGTGGACAGGTTGTAGACGCTGAAGGTAATGTAATTGTTGAAGAGAACAAGAATTATGTCAATGGTCAGATTCTTGTTATCAAGGGCACTGACATTTCCTTCTATATTCCTCCTACTGGTATTGAGGTAATTCCTATTCAGAACCAGGAGAAGAAGGGTTATGTGCGTGACGCGGTCACCCTTGAGCGTCTAGAGTATTGTATTCTGAAAGACGAAGATGGTAATAAGCGTTATGTCCACGGCCCCGAAGTGGTGTTCCCCGAGCCTACTGAGAGTTTTGTTACCAGTCCTAAGGGTGGTTATATTTTCCGCGCTATTGAGCTGTCTCCCATTTCCGGTATTTATGTAAAGGTAATTGCCGAGTATAAGGATGATAAAGACCCCAAGATTATTCACCCTGTTGGTGAGGAGCTGTTCATTACTGGTAATGACCAGATGATTTATTATCCTCGTCCTGAGCACGCCATTATCAATTATGACGAGAAGATTCTTCATCACGCTATTGCAATTCCCAAGGGTGAGGGCCGTTATGTAATGAATCGTCTGACTGGCGAGATTACAACTGTAAAGGGCCCCGCTATGTTTCTGCCTGACCCCAGAACTCAGGTGATTGTTAAGCGTAAGTTGAGCGACCGCCAGTGTAATCTGTGGTTCCCCGGCAATCAGGCTGTTTTGGATTATAACCGTGGACTGTCTGAGAAGTCTGTGGAAAAAGCAATGCGGAATAAGAACATTGTCAATACCGCAGATTTGGATACTCTGTATTCTGCATCCGCAAGCACCAGTGATACTGGGTATGTAAAGACTCTCGCCTATTTGGAGAGTAATGCTTCTATCTCTCGTGGTACTTCCTATACCAAGCCTCGCACTATCACCATTGATTCTAAATTGGATGGTGTTGTGAGCGTCGATATTTGGACTGGTTATGCGGCTAATGTCATTTCTAAGAATGGCGAGCGCAAGGTTGTTTGTGGTCCTCAGACTATTCTGCTGGATTATGACCAGACCTTCGAGGAGCTCCAGTTGAGCACCGGCAAGCCTAAGACCACTGATGTTCTGGAGCATACTACATTCCTTCGTTATGAAAATAACAAGGTATCTGATATTATTAGCGTTGAAACCAAGGACTTCGTGAAGGCTGATATTAAAGTCAGTTATTGCGTTGATTTTGATACCAAGTATATGGATAAGTGGTTCTCTGTTGATAACTACGTCAAATATCTGTGTGATCGTGTTCGTTCCCTAATGAAGCGCGAAGCCAAGAAGCATACTATTGAAGATTTCTATCAGAATTATGCTGATATTGTCCGCAATGTGGCTATTGACCTTCCTATGGACGATGAGGATCGGCCGGAAAGGGTTCATGAGGGTCGTTTCTTCCCCGAAAATGGTATGTTTATTAAGGATTGTGAAGTTCTTGGTATTCATGTTGAGTCTGATATCGCTGAGATTTTGGACGAGCATCAGAAAGATATGGTTGAGAAGAGCCTGGAACTGACCAATGCAGAGTCTCGCGTGAAGGTGGCCGAAGCACTGTTTGAAGCCGAAAAGCGCGAGAATGAGCTGGCAAGCACTAAGTTGATTAACCGTATGAATCTTCAGCGCGAGGAGGCCCTGCGTAAGTTGGAAATCCAGAGCGAGGTTAATCGTAAGACTGACGCTGAGAAGCAGGCAGCAAAGCAGGCTGAGCAGGATATGCAGGCTGTTCTGGATGCTATTCAGGAAGCCGGTTTGGAGCGTAAGCGTAAGGAGGCTGAGCAGACTCTGAACATCAAGATGTCTGAGGCTCAGATTGAGGCCGCTAAGAAGCAGGCATATGCTGATTCTGTGGTCAAGATTATGAATTCTATTACTCCTGAACTCACCGCTGCGTTGGAATCTAAGGCTAATGCTGACGTATTCAAGGGTATCGCAAATGGTATCGCACCTTATGCGATGGCTAATAATGAGTCTGCGGCTGACTTCGTTAATACTCTGCTGAGAGGCACCACTCTTGAAGGTATTGTCGATAGAATCACCAAGAAAGACACAACTAACGAGTAATCGTTCTGATATATAAGAAATCAAGGGGTAAGTGAAAACTTGTCCCTTGATTTTTTTATATTTTTATGATATAATATTTATATAAGATAAAAAAAGGAGATATTAGAAATGACCAAAGCCGAACTCGTCTATGAAGTATTAAACCAGTATTCTTGTGTGAGTGCTAAGGAACTCTCTATGTGGATTAAGCGGACTAAGGGTATTGATATGTCTCCTCAGTCAGTGAGCGGTGTATTGAGAACTCTCACTGTTAAAGGTAAGGTTGGCTGTTCCAATTGTGGTAATGGCGCTACCGTATACTGGTGCCGGAATGATAACTGGAAGAAGGTGCGAGAATGATAAAATTATGGGTTGATGATGTACGCCCCGCACCGAAAGGCTATATTTGGCTTAAAAGTGTTAAGGGAGCGGAAACTCTTCTTTTATATTTTAAATATAATAATATAGAAGATGAAATTCTCATTAATTTAGATCACGATGCTGGTGAGTATGCTTGGGATGGGGGCGATTATATTAAATTGCTCGACTGGCTTGAAGCTGAAAATATGGTTGATGCAGGATTTGCCTTCCATATTCATAGTATGAATCCAGTAGGAATCCAAAATATGAGAGCAATTATTCAAAAGAATGGGTGGCGAGAAGTATGAATGAAATTAAATTGGGTTGGCTTAGTCCAACAGCAGAAATGGTAGAATGTAATGCTTATGAGCATATCCAAACCGCATATGATATTTTGGATAAAAATTATGATATGGGCTATGTATTTAATCCTGATGATGTGCTTGTAGATTTGGGTTGGGTACATATCTGCCGAGGGTCTATGTTAGACCACGATTATCATTTCTATTGGAATATTAACCGTTTTCTGACGCCTGAGCAAATTCAGTACTTGAAGCCTTATTTTGAAGATGAAAATGTGCCGATTGATGAGGTTGAAAGGGATATATTTTTTGACAGATTGGAGTTAATGTAATGCCCAAACGAAATTTCGATAAAAATCTCCAAAATGTCCGAAATATCGCTCACGCGGTCAAAGATGAAATCGCGCTCAAACAATGTGAGGCTCTTGGCAATTCTCTTCGCATTAAAACAGAACGCTTACTTCGTCAAGGGCGGTCAATAACAGAAATTTCTTATCGCACTGATAACGCTCTCAAACGTATTGCTTCTCATACTCTCAAATCTCGTCAATATACAATATATAAAATTATAGAAGAAACACTCGACGAAATACTTCCTCCTGTAATTAATCAAACGTTTGAAGAGTTCGCCGATGTTAGTAAAATTTATAGAGGTGATAACTATGCCGAAATTCTTCGTAGTGAGCGACGTCCATGGATTCTATGATGAACTGCTGAATGCTCTGGACGATGCTGGGTTTGACCCTGAAAACACTGACCATTATCTGATTTCCTGCGGTGATAACTTCGACCGTGGACCTCAGAATCTGGAAGTTCAAAAATTCTTCATCCGTACTCCTCGTACAATTCTGATTCGAGGCAATCATGAAGACCTGTTTGATTGGGCGGTGCGCGATGGTTTTACAATGCGTGATATTCAAAATGGCACATATCAGACCATCCAAGAGTTGGGTAGAGCCAAAATTCCTGAGCATCAGTGGGCTTCTCAGGATGAAATTACAGAATATGCCTATCGTACAACTCGTGGTTTCTTCGACCGCATGGTTGATTATTTCGAGACTGAAAACTATATTTTTGTTCACGGTTGGATTCCTGGCAATTTAAAGTCTCCTGACCATCAGTGGCGTAGAGCGACTAAAAATCAATGGGAGAAAGCACGTTGGGATAATGGTATGGAGCGCGCAATGAAAGGTCATATTGAGCCAGGTAAAACTATTGTATGCGGACATTGGCATACCTCTTGGGGCCATCATCGTCAAGATGGAACGCCTGAATGGGGGGTAGATGCTGATTTTAGCCCATATTATGACAAGGGCATTATTGCAATTGATGCTTGCACCGCTTATTCCCACAAAGTAAATTGTATTGTTCTTGAAGATAAATTTTTAAAGGAGATTGACTAATGATTACACTGTTAATTGTATTAACCATTGGTTTATTTATTTGGTTATTTATTTGGTGGTTAATTTTTAATAGTCCCACCGATTCAGACCGTCCTCATTGTTTTCTCTCATTTCATCGCTTCAAGACTCTCTATAATTTAAATGAGGATAGATATTGTTATACTTGCCATGATTATAGTGATTTTGCCCACTTGTATCTTAACAAGTATCCTGAACGAGATTATTTATGTGCGGAAGTTCAAATTAAATTCCATTTTATCAGTTTTTTATTCTTCCTCGTCTGGAATATGCTCCGTAATATCCAAGAGAAGAGAAGTGAGAAAAATCACGGTCTTGAATTGGTGCTGACTCGTGGTAAGGAAGATATTGAGATGATTCGCGCTCGCGCTGAGAAAGAGATTCGTGAAGCGGAACGTATTAATAATAAGGTAAAAGAAAATATTGAAAAAGCAAAACATGACCGTGAAATTAGATTAACATTAAACAATGAAGAAACGAAATGGGGAGAAATAAAAAATGATTATTTGCGCGGCAATTAAAGATACTCGCACCGACGCGGTTTTCGGCGGTATCCGCCACGGGTTCATCTATTCTGCGATGCATGATGCGGGCATCACTCCTCCTCATGAGAAGGCTATTGAAGGTTTTCTTGATGAAAAAGGCAATTTCTATGACCGCTATGAAGCATATGATATTGCTATGACTAACGGCCAAATGAGTGCCACCGCTCGTCATTATAAAATGGACAAAGGCGAACGAGAGTTATTTTCGGAGGATTTATATTAAAATGAAAGTTAGAGTAGAATTTGAGTGTGAAATATATTCAGATAAATATACCCCATGGTTTGCCGTTAATGATGAAATTGAGCATACCAATTTCGAGTGTGTGGAAAACCTTAAAGTGTTTGATACTGAAACAGGAGAAGAACTTTAAGACGGAGGTAGAGTAATGGCTGAATACATAAAGCGGGAAGCTGTAATCAACCGAATTAAGGAATATGCGGCAGACGTGTATGGTGTTGATTTAGATGACCCCTTGCAATTCGCGGGACATAGCGTGAGAGAAAATTTTTGTGAGGGGCTGTATGAAGCAACAGAATTGGTTGACGCCATTCCCGCCGCTGATGTCGCCCCGGTGGTGCATGGACGGTGGATAGCGACGTATGATGAGTTTTGCAGTTGCTCATTATGTAAATATCCCGTTCATGCCGCTTGGAGTCAAACAAATTACTGCCCTAATTGTGGTGCGAAGATGGACGGAGGTACTACTGATGAATTGTGATGATTATTTTAATCAAATCGCAAAACCTGGCAAGTGTGAAGTGTGTGGAGCGGAAGAGCCAGTTGTAGTTTTATCCTCTTCATTTGGTCCTTGTAGTTGCGCCTATTGTAAAGAGTGTTATGATTTTAATCTTGAACCTTATTACCTATGCGTCTCTACTGTTTGGTCTTGTGGTTGGGATAATATGTCAGAACGAGCCAAAAATATTGTCGAAAAATCTCTCATTAAAATTGGTAAAACCTTCGATGAAATGATGGAAGATGTTAATAAGATGGATCAAGATTATCTAGACTGGTGCAATAAAACAACTGAAAATGATAGGGTAGAGGGCTAATTCTCTACCCTATTTTTGATTTTTGAAAAAATTTATGATATAATATTTATATAAGTTAAAGGAGTGATAAATATGGATGCCGTTAAACAATCTCTGTATGCTCATTATAAAGAGTCTCTGGAATATTTCCATAAGCGGAATATTGTTGGTTTGTTCCTTCAAGGTAGCCAGAACTACGGTCTTGCTTACGAGAACAGCGATGTTGATACCAAGCTGATTGTTCTACCTAGTTTTGATGAAATTGCATTCAATAAGAAGCCTGTAAGCACTACTCACATTCGAGAGAATGAGGAGCACATCGACTTCAAGGATATTCGGTTGTATATGCAGACCTTCCGGAAACAAAATTTAAACTTCCTCGAAATTCTCTTCACTCCTTATAAGATTGTCAATCCTGATTATGCTCCTTATTGGGATGAGCTTGTTAAACATCGGGAAGATGTCGCTCATTATAATCTCTATCGGGCTGTAAAGAGTATGAAAGGTATCGCTCTGGAAAAATATCATGCTCTTCAACATGAATATCCTAGCAAAGTCGATGTTCTTGCTCAGTGGGGTTATGACCCTAAACAACTGCATCACCTGCTCCGTGTTGAAGAATATTTAATGCGGTATATGGAAGGTGAACCCTATGAAGATTGCCTTCAGCCAAGAGATAAAGAATATTTAATCTCTGTTAAACGGGGTTTATATAATGTTGATGAAGCAGTTGCTAAGGCTAATGAAGCCATGAAGCATATCACTGAGTGCGCCGACGCATTTTGTGAATCTCATCCTGATGAATATAATAAAAAAACTGATGAACTTCTGGATTTTGTCCAATATCAGATTATGAAAAAATGTGTGAGTGAGGAATTGAAAAATGCTTGATGGAATAACATTGCTTGATACTGGCACTAAAGTAGTTTCATATACTTGGGGTTGGAGCTGGGGCGGATTTATTGCAGCAATATTTACGATATTTCTTATTGTTGTATCTATTATATGTATGATTGATGGCACTGGAGGAGACATATTTTTTATTGCTGCAATATTTGTTGGAATGCTTAGCTTATTTATTTTTGCTCATGCCAAACCAGCTAAAACAATTACTACTTATAGTGTTATGATCGATGATTCTGTATTAATGACAGAATTTTACGATAAATATGAAGTCCTTAATATACAAGGAAAAATTTTTACAATTACTGAAAGAGAGGATACGGATTAATGGAAGTTGAATTAACTCTGTAGGATGTCGAACATCTAGAGTCTAAAATGGAGGATCTTGTTGGTTGGATGACTGCCAATATGTCTTCCTTCGCTGCTATCGCATTCGCGGTCACCGTTCTAGGTAACGCAATTGAAGATGCTAAAAAGCAACTTACTGATCTTGCTGAAACTGATGAAGATTATGCCACTGATTCTGCTGATGAATGCGAATGTGCTGTGTGTGATTGCGTTGAGGGGGAAATGTAATTGGCCTCTAAAGTCCTTGATATGATTAATAAGGAAGCCAATCGCCAATACAATAATATAGAACTAATCGCTAGCGAAAATTTCGTTAGCGATGAAATTCTATATGCGGTTGGCTCCATTCTCACAAATAAATATGCCGAAGGCTATCCCGATGTAGAAGATACCGCGGGCCAGCATGGGCGATACTACGGAGGATGCCAATATGTGGACGAGATTGAAGATTATTGTCGCAAAATGTGGCAAAAAGCGTTCAATACTGATTATCATGTCAATGTTCAGCCCCATAGTGGCGCTAATGCTAATTTTGCTTCTTACTTGGCTGTTTTGAAACCAGGAGACACAGTTCTATCTATGAGCCTTGAAAATGGTGGTCATTTGAGTCATGGACTTAAAGCTAATGTGAGCGGAAAATTATATAATTTCGTACATTATGATGTTGATGAAAATGGATTAATTGATTATGATGATTTAGCGAAAAAAATTGACCGATGGAGACCTCAGTTAATTATTGCTGGGGCTAGTGCTTATCCCCGTCAAATTGATTTTCAAAAAATTTATGATATTATCCAAGAGGTAAAAAAGGAATATGAAGATTCATACAATCCCTATTTTATGGTTGATATGGCGCATATTGCTGGATTAATTGTGGCTGGCGACCATCCATCTCCATTCGGCCTCGCCGATATTATTACCACGACAACTCATAAAACTCTGCGCGGACCTCGGGGCGGTTTAATCTTCTGTAAGCCTGAACTCGCCAAGAAAATTGATAGCGCGGTTTTCCCCGGTTTGCAGGGCGGACCTCTTGAGCATGTTATTGCTGGAAAAGCAATTTGCGCGGAAGAGGCTTGTACTCAAGAATATAAAGATTATATCCATCAAGTAGTTAAAAATTGTAAAGCGATGGCTGACCATTTTACTGAATTGGGTTATGATGTAATTACTGGAGGGACAGATAATCATCTGTTTCTGTTGGACTTCTCTAGCAAGTTCCCAACTATCACTGGCTTAGCTGTGCAGAACAAACTTGATGAATTTGGTATAACGCTCAACAAGAATACAGTTCCTAATGAAAAACGTAGTCCAAAAATTACAAGTGGTGTCCGCATTGGTACTGCCGCAATGACTACCAAGGGTTGGAAAGAATCAGATTTTATCTGGTGCGCCGACCAAATTGACTACATTATCAAAAAAATGGCTGAAAAAGAGTAAGGAAATGGTTTAAACCATTTCCTTATTTTTTGATTTTTTTATAAAAATATAATATAATATATATAGAAAGTTAAGAAAGGATTGATTTAATATGTCTGAGCACGTTGGATACGTCGTTAAAGTTGAAAAGCTGCGTCCTCATACTAATGCAGACCGCCTTCAGGTAGCTACCTTCTTCGGAAATGATACCTGTGTAGGCCTGGACGTAAAGGCTGGCGATATTGGTGTTTATTTCCCTACCGACCTCCAGCTGGATTATGATTTCTGCGTTCAGAATCATCTTCTGCGTAAGCTGATTGATGGTACTCCTGATAAGGGTTATATGGACCCCAATAAGCGCAATGTTTCTACTATCAAGCTGCGCGGTGAGAAGTCTGATGGTATTTATGTGAATATCTCTGATTTCGATTACTGTTTCGATGATGATGCTTCTAAGTATTTGAAGGTTGGCGACACTATTAGCGTCGTTAATGGCCATTCTATTTGCCAGAAGTATATCCCTCATTCTAATAAGCAAACTGGCAATCTTACTGGGGGCAATCGTACTCGCAAGAAGAAGGCTCCTATTGCTCCTCTCTTCACTGAACACGCAGATACTGAGCAGCTGGCCTATAACCTTGGCGCATTCCAGGCTGGTGACCAGATTGAAATCACTCTGAAGATGCATGGTACTTCTCAGCGCACTGGCTATCTACCTGTGTTTAAGGGTTATAAGCGTTCTCTGTGGGATAAGATTATGAAGCGTGATGGCACTCCTATCTATGAGTGGGGTTATGTGTCTGGTACTCGTCGCACTGTTCTGGAGAATTTTGATGGCGGTTTCTATGGTTCTAACCTGTTCCGTGAACAGCATTCTAAATTCTTCGAGGGTAAGCTCCACAAGGGTGAAGAGGTTTATTACGAGGTCGTTGGCTTCACTGACACTGGTACTCCTATTATGGCATCCGCGGCGAATAAGAAGCTGAACGATAAGGCATTTATCAAGCAGTATGGTGAAACTACTACCTTCTCTTATGGCTGCGATGCTCCTCAGTCTGAACTCTATGTTTATCGTATGACTATGACTAATGAGGATGGCGATGTAGTAGAATATTCTCCTGACTTTATGCGTTATCGTTGTGAGCAGATGGGTTGTAAGACTGTTCCTGTTATGTGGAAGGGCTTCATTCCTGCGGACGAAACTCTGGAAGAGTGTTATGACTGTAATGGTGAGTGGGGCACTTGGAGGGTTGTCCGTAAAAACACTCCCGGCGAGTGGATTATGAATATGGCAGAGCAGTATTATGCTGGTCCTGACCCCATCGGCAAGACTCATACTCGCGAGGGTGTAGTTGTTCGTATCATCAATAAGCCTAAGTTCTGTGCCTACAAGCATAAGAATTTTGAATTCAAGTGTTTGGAAGGTCTGGTAAAGGCAGAAGCTGAGGCTCCTGATATGGAGGAAGCACAGGATGAAGTATGACCCTGTAAAAGTTCCGCTCGATTCAGCAATGGTCGAGCGGAACACTCGAAATGAATGTATCAATGAAATTCGTCCTCGTATTCCAGAAGCATTATGGGATAGAATTTCAGAGGAATTAGTCCGCGACCAATGCCTAAGTTTATGGACTTGTTGCATTGAATGTATTGAAGAAATGGCTGAGGCTTGGGAAGAACAGAATGGTGAAAACCTTGTATGGGTGCCTGGCCACTATGAAGTCCAGAAGGAGAAAGATTAATGGAGAAAAATATTACTCTAAGCGAAGATAAATTTAAGCGCATTTATTGCGGTTATCTGAAATATTTGGCACTTCAAAATGGCGGCGTCGATAACTGGTCATGGTATGGAGATTCACTTGGTGATTTTTTGAAAGAGTGTTATTTAGAAAATCATCCTGATAAAACTCTTGAGGATCTTTTTGATGAAGATTATGATTTTGACACGGTTGTTGATGAAGATTTAGAGCGTGGAAATTTTTAATTATGATTAATTTACATTTTCATAAAACAGAGCCTGTTCCATTTTATGTCAATACAGTTTTTTCTCTCTATAGATGCAGCAAATGTGGTAAAGTATTATTGGTAAATCGCTATACTGGATACCGCAAATGGCTATCAGAAGAAAAAGCAGTATACTAGGCTCATAAATCAAAAACAGAGCTATAAGCTCTGTTTTTGATTTTTTATAAAAAATATATTATAATATATATAGAAAGTTAAGAAAGGAATTGATAAATATGATGTTTATTATTTCGATCCTGTTGGTTGGCGTGTTGTTTCTGGTGCCGTCTGCCGTATGCACCTGGCTTTGGGGATTAATTCTTGTCCCTATGTTTAACATTGAGCCAATCAGTTTTTGGAGTATGTATGGTTTGATTTGGATGATGCAGCTTATGACTGGCAGCCTCTTTGAAGACATTGCTCTGTCTAATTCCTATCTTAACAATGAATTGTTTGATAATATAAAATTTGACAAGGAAGATGAGGATAAGTAATGTTTGAAGAGCACGCATTTTATTGTATGAAGTGCGGCCATCGAGGTATTCCGTTAGCTCGACGCACAAGTCATCAACACGAACGTTTCCATCGCAAGAAATTATATTGTCCCTATTGTAAGGAAGAAGTCAATCATATCGAATGCAAGAATGAGACTGACATTGAAGAATTTTTGAAAAATTTTAACGAAGGGGTGTATGCGAATGAAGTCGAAGACTCTGTGGCTCATTGCCGGAGTGCCTGGAAGTGGTAAATCCACTTTCCTTGCGAATCAGAATAAGCCTAACGCAAAGATTATTTCTCGTGATGCTATTCGTTTTAAACTCCTTGGGGATGGAGATGCCTATTTCAAGAATGAAGATACCGTCTGGAATATGTATGTAGATGCTATTAAAGATAGCCTTCAGGAAAATGAACATACTGTTCTTGATGCTACTCATTTGAATGAACGTTCTCGTAATAAGATTCTTGATCGTTTGAATTTAAATGATGTTAATATCAATGTCATTTATTTTAAGGTTCCTCTGAATGTATGCATTGACCGGAATGCTCAGCGGACTGGCCGAGCTCATGTGCCGACTGATGTAATTACCAAAATGTATGCTTCTTACCGCTACCCCACCTTTAATGAAAAATACCATTATAATCGTATCCTTGAGGTCGATGAAAATGGAAATATTAATGAATGGAGTGATAAGTAATGGCGATTTTCGCTACGTCAGATATGCACTTCGGGCATGACCGAGAATTCGTCTGGAAGGTTCGTGGATTTAATTCCATCCAAGAGATGAATGATGAATATGTAAATCGTTGGAACAGCGTCGTTAGCGCCGAAGATGATGTTTATTGTCTGGGCGATTTGATGCTGGGCGACCCTTCTAATATTGAGTATATTAAGAAACTCAATGGTAAAATCCATATTGTATATGGTAATCATGACACTAATAATCGGCGCAAGATGTATGCCGAGCTTCCTAATGTAGTAGAAACTGCTTGGGCAATTATGTTAGATTATAAAAAATATCATTTTTTCATGACCCATTTCCCTTGCCTGACTGGCAATCTGGAAAAAGAGAGTTTGAAGCAATGTACTTGCAATTTGTTTGGACATACCCATCAGACTACCAATTTTTATAATGATTTGCCATTTATGTATCATGTTGGAGTTGATTCTCATGATGGCTATCCTGTAAGTCTTGATATTATTATCGAGCAAATGAATGCCAAAGTAAGAGAATGTCGTTCTTACCTTGATGAAGAGGAAACAATTCCTGCTCCGGTAGAGCGCAAATCTCCTGATTTCCCCGCACGTTTGGCTCAAAAGCAAATGCTAGAGGAGCATAAAGCAACTGTTCGTTGTGATAAGTGCGTATATAGTGCATGGTTCTGTGGTCAAAATCCCACTGACTGCCATGAGTATCGTCGCGACCCGCCTGATGGTGGTTATTATGGCTAATTATTAAAATATCAAATGTATACCAAAGTCTATAAAAGGCTTGATATAAAAAATTAAATATTCAAGGAGAAACAAATGGAAATTCTAACTACTATTTTGCCTTATCTTCCCATTGTCCTGATTGTAATTGTGGCTCTGATTATTCTCAAAGCTGGATACGTCAAAGCCCCTCCTGATACAGCATTGATTATCTCTGGTATGCATAAGAAACCAAGAGTTCTCATTGGTAAGGCTGGTATCAGAATTCCCTTCTTCGAGCGAGTAGATAATTTGTCTCTCGGCGCCATTCAGATTGATGTAAAGACTGGGTCAGCCGTCCCCACTGCAGAGTATATTAATGTTAGAGTTGATTCTACGGTATCTGTTCGTGTTGGTCAAAATCCTGAGATGATTGCTCTTGCCGCTCAAAACTTCCTTAATGTAGACCGTGATACGATTGCTCGAAAGATTAATGACCTTCTGGAAGGTAATATTCGTGAAATTGTTGGTCAGATGAAGCTGACTGATATGGTCAGCGATCGTAAGCTGTTTAGTGAAAAGGTGCAGGAAAACGCAGTACCCGACCTGGCTCGCTATGGTTTGGAGCTGATTACATTCAATGTTCAGAATTTCTCTGATGATAACGATGTAATTACTAATTTGGGTATCGACAATGTTGCTCAGATTAGCAAGAACGCTGCAATCGCTAAGTCTAATGCTGAGCGTGAAATTGAGGTTGCTAAGGCTGAGAATGCCAAGCAAGCCAATGATGCCAAGGTTAAGGCTGCTGAGGATATTGCTACCCGCAATAATGATTTGGCTATCAAGCAGGCACAGCTTCAGCAAGAGGCTGATACACGTAAGGCACAGGCTGCCGCAGCAACTGGCATTGAGGAAGAGAATCAGCGCAAGATTAAGGAAGTTGCCGCAACTAATGCTAATATCGCTAAGGCAGAGCGTGAAGCCGAGCTGAAGCAGAAGCAGATTCAGTTGAAGGAGTACGAGCTGGATGCTCTGGTTCGTAAGCAGGCTGAGGCTGATAAGTTTGCGGCTGAGAAGCAGGCTGAGGCTGATTTGGTTCGTCGCCAGAAAGAGGCTGAGGCTAAGGCCTATGAGGCTGTGAAGAGCGCCGAGGCTAAGAAAGCCCAGGCTGATGCAGACCGATATGCCGCTGAGCAGCAAGCCGCTGGTATCCAGGCAGTTGGTGCCGCTGAGGCCGCAGCTATTGAAGCTAAGGCTGAAGCGCAGAAGAAGATGGGCGAAGCATCCATCATTGAGATGTACTTCAAGGCGTTGCCTGATGTAGTCGCAAGCGCAGCAGCTCCTCTGGCTAAGGTTGATAAGATTGTCCAGTATGGCGATGGAAATTCAACCAAGCTGGTCAAGGACGTAATGACTTCTGCCAACCAGATTATGGAAGCTATGGCAGACAGTGGTATTGACATTAAGGATATGCTAACCTCTGCCCTGAAGAAGAAAGATTAATTTTATAGACCGCTGATTAATTTCAGCGGTCTATTTTTATACTCTTGGGTATAATCAACTAATTGCATCCGTGATTTTTTTAGATTTAATAGATATAAAAAATAAAGGAGGCATTAGTATGGTAAATATAATGTCAAAAAGTGGACACACTACATATGGATTGACAGAATATGTTCTTGACGAAGAAAAAGAAGTAAATAATTTATCAGTCCTCGATGCACCTGGTTCTACTGCATATATTATTGCTACTGGTAATAGTTATATTTTATCAGGTGGAAGTCGCACTTGGAAAAAAATGAAATTAGTAAGCGCTGGTGGAAGTGGAAGTAGTGCTGAAGCAGAAGCCCGTATTGCTGAGTTAGAAACTCAAGTTGCTGAATATCAAGCAAAAGAAGCTAAAGCAACTAAGTAGATTAATGAATTAACTGCTACAATCCAGGAGCAAAAAAATACATTAACTGAAAAAGAAACTCAAATTACTACATTACAAACAAATTTAAATAATAAAGAAACTGAGCTTAATACAACTAAATCAGAATTAGCTACGGCTAATGAAAAAGTAGAAAAATTGAGTGATGTTAAAGTTGAAGGAGATACCTTAGTATTGCCTGATGATTTGATTGATACAGTAGAGGAGGGCTAATATGAATATTTCTAAAATTAAAATTAAAGGACAAGTTTATAATATTGTCGATGCTAATGCATATGTTGCAGAAGTAAATGGCGAAAGATATGCCAGTTTAAATGAAGCAGTTATCGCTTGCGGAACTACTCCATCTACTATCACCTTAGTCGGTAATGAAGTTATGAGTGCTCAAGTCGTAATTGGGGATGGACAAGATATTACACTCAATTTAAACGGAAAATCGCTAACCGCGAAACCTAATTGGAATTTCAATTCTGGTCTATTAGCCATTCATCACGGCGGAACTCTAACTATTAATGGTGAAGGTGAAATTTTTGGAGTAAGTCCTGGTGGTTGTGTATATTGCGGTATTGTTTTAACAGTTGATAAAACTGATAATGATAATTCTAAACCTGCTAAATTAATTGTTAATGGTGGACATATTGTTGGTCAATGTTATGGTATCAGTGGAAATGGTTCTAATGCTGGTCGTGGAAATACTGAATGTATCATTAATGGCGGGTTAATTGAAGCTTCAAGTATTATCACTGGAGAAGATAATTGTGGTTATTATCAACCTCAATTTAATGGTAAAATGACATTTAATGATGGCGTAATCCGTGGACGTTCAGCTATTGAAATTCGTAGCGGAGATTTTACTATGAATGGTGGTATTGCTGAAGCCTATGGTTTTGCTAATGAATGTATGGTAAAAAATGGCAGTGGCCCGACCTCAAAAGGTGTAGCAGTTGCTATTGCTCAACATTCTACTAAACAACCTATTAATGTAATTATTAATGATGGTCAATTAATTGCTGAATGCCCATTTTTCGAGGGGAATCCTATGGGTAATGATGAATTATCTATTGCTACTGTAAAAGCTGAAATTAATGGCGGTTCATTCCGCACTGTTGGTGCTGGTAGCGAACCATTCCACGCAGTTGATTTAACTGAATTTGTAAAAGGTGGAGAATTTGTTCATTATTTCACAGATAAAAAATATTTAGATCCAGAAAAATTTGATATAGATAATTGGCAATCTTTATAATCTAAATGGGAGAGAATAAAAATTCTCTCCCATTTTTTTTATTTGTTCCCGACTTCGGTCGT
>OLHG01000012.1_pt1 | contig 132343 bp, 169 predicted proteins | sample 1605971 | NCBI WGS metagenome assembly OLHG01 (sample SAMN03283289) | human gut metagenome | biome: human-associated habitat; material: feces | host: Homo sapiens | place: Peru | collected 2012 | reverse complement strand
AGAGATTCAAAAAATGGTTCTAGCTTACCTCACTGACATCAATGAAGATAGATTTCGCTATGCAAATTTTGATAAGACAGAACAGCGCATCATCAAACAGGCCCTTGAAATAATGAAGCAATATGAAAAAAGCTTTATTGTTATACGTATGCCAGAGCCAACAATCGAACTCATAAATGCAGTTGTGCGTGACCAGTGTATTATAAATGAAGTTGATGTTGTATTTTACGACTATATTTTCATAAGTCCTTCGTTAGTAAATGAGTTCAAGGGAACAGCACTAAGAAACGATGAGTTGCTTTTATTTATGACAACCGCACTAAAAAATTTAGCAGTTGAGTTGAATGTTGCGGTTTTTACTTCAACGCAAGTAAATGCAAAAGCCGATGATAATAAAGACATAAGAAATGAATCTTCTCTTGCGGGTAGTCGCGCAATTATCAATAAGGCAGATAATGGTTTGATTATGTCGCGCCCAACAAATGATGAATTGCTAATTCTAAAGGATAATTTCATTAGTATGTATGGGACACCTAATCAAGTAGCGGATGTCTATAAGTTGAGAAGCGGGCGATGGACACAAACACGTATTTGGTCATACGTTGATTTGGGGCGTTTAAAAAAGAAAGATTTGTTTATCACAAATTCTTTGCTGGAGCCGCTTGATGATTTTGTCGTAAATGATATTGAAGTCTATAATTGGGATGATAGTGAATCAAACGAAATAAGTGAATTGATAGAAAGGTTGAATAAAGTTGATTGATTATGAAGGAATTGTAAAAGGGCTAACGCCAGATGGAGTAGAAAATCTACTCCGACAACTTGGCGGCGATGTTCAAAGAAAGGATAACTGCTTAGTTTGCACAACAATTTGTCATAATGCACACGAAGGAAGCCCAAAATTGTATTATTACTTTGACACTCATCTATTTGTTTGTTATAGCGAGTGCGGTAATATGTCAATTTTTAGTTTTCTAAAACATTACTATGATACAAGAAATATTTTGTATGATTGGCATAATGATATTTTACTTCCTGCAATAAATTGTTCTACTTACTCAGCGGCTGAGCGTTCATCTTTGATAGAGCCGTATGTTAGCGAACGAGACAAATATAAACCGCAAAAACCAAAAGAATTGAAAGCTTATGATAAGCGTGCTCTTGATGTATTCACAAAGTTCTATCCACCCGAATGGTTGAATGATGGAATTACAAAAGAAGCAATGGACAAGTTTGATATTCGTTATTCAATAAGTCAGAACAAAATTATAATTCCTCATTATAACATAAAAGGTGAACTCGTTGGAATAAGAGGGCGCGCGCTCAATCAGTGGGAAGTTGAGAATGTGGGTAAGTATATGCCGGTTCAGATTGAAGGGGTTTGGTATAGTCATCCACTTTCGTTAAATCCGTATGGGCTTTATCAGAACAAACAAAAGATAAAACAGAGTCATATCTGTTACATATATGAGGGGGAGAAGTCGGTGCTTCAGCAAGAGGGCTTCAATATGAACAACTGCTCTGTCGCAGTATGTGGCTCTCATCTGAACAAATGGACAATGCGCGAAATCATCAAGGTTGGCAGGCCAGATGAAGTTGTTCTTTGCTTCGACAATGAGGAGAAGCACGGCGAAGATGCTTATTTTAACAAGCTTTATGCGATGTGCAAAAAGTATAGTAAGCTAACCAATTTTTCCTTTATTTATGATAGAGATAGATTGACGGAGCTAAAAGACAGTCCTACTGATAAGGGCGAGGAAATCTTTCGAGAACTGTTGTGCAGGAGGGTAAAAGTACAGTGAAATATAAATTAACAAACGATGGAATATATGAAGATTATGGAGAGCAAATTTTACGACTGAGAGGAATTGAGGATGTTGAGCTGTTCTTGAACCCTGATGAGTCGTGCTTACAGAGCTATCGCGCGCTAGACAATGTGGATAGAGGCATTGAGTTTATCAAGCAAAATATTGATGATGAAAATCCATTGGGTATTATTTGTGATTGTGATGCAGACGGTCTTACCTCAAGTGGTATTATTTATCAATATATAAAACGACTCAATCCTGTAAAACACATTATACAAATAATACATAGTGGCAAGCAACACGGTTGCAGTGATGTGATGGATAAGCTACTTGAACATAGCTGGAGCGGTATCTTGATCCCGGATGCAGGAACTAACGATGGTGAATATATCAAACAGTTAGATTGTCCAGTGTTGGTGTTAGATCATCACGAGCTAGAGCCAACAAGTGAAATTCCATCCAATATGATTCTAATAAATAATCAGACAAGTTCTGTTTATCAAAACAAAGACCTGTGCGGCGCTGGTGTTGTATGGCAGTTCTGCCACGCACTCGATGCGGCATTTGGACATAATTGGGCTTGGGAATATACTGATTTGGCTGCATTGGGTATCATTAGTGATATGATGAGTATGTTATCATATGAGAACCAATTCATTGTTCAACAAGGTTGTGCCAATATACGAAACTTTTTCCTCAAAACCCTTGTCGAAAAGCAGTCCTACTCAATGGGCGGTGAAGTCAATCCGACTACTGTTGCATTTTACATAACGCCTCTTATCAACGCAATGATACGTGTAGGTTCGCAGGACGAAAAAAAGCGTCTTTATCGTGCGGTGGTTGCTGGAGAAGAACTTGTGCCTAGCGGCAAGCGTGGTGCTAAGGGAACTCTTGAAAAGCTCGCGATCGAAAGCGCGCGTGAATGTACGAACGCAAAGTCGCACCAAGATAAAGCAAAAGAAAAAGCAACTGAGCAACTTGAGTATAAGATACATAAGTATGATTTGCTTGAAAACAAAATTTTATTTGTAAAGCTTGATGAGGATGATAATTTTCCACCTGAGCTAAATGGCCTAATTGCCACACAGCTTAGCACGCGATACCATAAACCCACAATAATAGGCCGCGAAGGCCCTGATGGAATGATAAAGGGAAGTATTAGAGGACTTTCACAGAGCGCGCTCACATCGTTCAAGGATTATTTGTTGGGCACGTCATTATTTGATTACGTACAGGGTTGAGAAATTGGCCCGTTATACCTTTTCCACTTACCGGTGGGGTCGCATTTGCGGCTAACGAGGAAGGCTAAGTCAAAAGATATGCTAATCTCGTGGGAAGACTTGCTTAGGCAAGGAACCTGTATCGACTATCTCCACTTCGGAGAGTAGGACGGCTATTGGTACGTCGCCCGAAATGGGTATTCATATGTTTTACATATGTAAGAAATAGTCAGTGCCCTTGGAAACAAGGGATTACACGCACGCTAACGCAGCTGGTTATTCAATACCAGTTGATAATTATAGCACACTCCTTACTTTATCCAATACTCAACTCGCGACCTACGACTTCGGCGATAACAACTACGACGTCGATTTCGTCCGTAAGGCAAGCGATAACGACATATCCAACATCATATTTGACCTCGCGCGATATGAAAGAGTTTGGGGTCAAAATAATCCTCAAAGTCTTATGGCAATAACGAATCTTTATATTACACCCGCAGATGTCAAAGTAATTGGCAAGAATCAAGATACAATACGAATTGAAAAAAATGGAATTACCTACATAAAGTTCCGTGCGAAAGACCTAATTGAAAAACTTCATAAGTGGCCTGAGATGTGTTTGACGATTGTAGGTAAGCCTAATGTCAACGAATGGCTTGGAAATTACACCCCTCAATTGCAAATAGTAGATATTGAAGTTGGAAATGCGGAGTGGAGTTTTTGAGTTTGACTTTTGGGGAATTTTTTGGTATAATTATATTAGAAAATAAAAAGGAGGCAACTATGTGCGGAGTTTATATGTTTGAAAATAATATCAATCATCACAAGTATATAGGAGCTTCAAAACATATTGAACAAAGGTATAAGGAACATCTCAGAGATGCTGAAGGAGAAGCTCAAAAGAACAAGACTCTTTATAGAGCTTTTTATAAATATGGAATAGAAAATTTTACTTTCAGTGTTATTGAAGAATGTAAACCAAAAGAAAGATTTGAAAGAGAAAAATATTGGATTGAATATTATAATACCTATAAAGACGGGTATAATGAGACAAAAGGAGGAGAAGGGTTAGAAGGCGCGCCTCATCTAAAAGGGGACAATCATCCTAATTCTTTAATTTCAGAGGCAATAGCTTCAAAAATTATCCAAGACCTCGCAAATACGAGACTCTCTTTTGCTCAAATTGCTAAGAGATATTCTTATTCAGAAGATATTGTAAAAGATATAAATGTTGGGAAGACGCACAAATATCTCCATAATTATAGTTCAAATATTAGAGAAGAGAATCATATAAAAAGAGTTTCTTCTTTTGAAAAGTTATCTGTGCAAGAAGTTTATAAGATAATTGAACTTCTTGGGACGACAGACCTCTCTTATACTGATATTGGACGAATGTTTTCTGTAAGTCAGCAAACTATCTCTAGAATAAATAGATGTAAAACTTGGAAAGAACTTCATTCTTATAAAAATAATATTAGAGAGGAGATGAGAAAAAAATGAGGTTTGAAACACATAGTCATTCTCATTTTTCAAATATTCGCCTCATTGATAGTATAAATAAACCTAAAGATATGATTCTCACTGCTTATAAGTTAGGCTATGGAGGAATTGCTCTAACTGACCACGAAGCTCTTTGCGGGCATATCGAATGGTTAGAGTTAGAGAAAGAATTGAAATCAAAAGGTGAGATACCTCAAGATTTCAAGTGTGCGCTTGGTAATGAGATTTATCTTACTGACACACGAGAATCAAAACAGAAATATTGGCACTTTATTCTCATTGCAAAAAATACCGCGGGGCATCGTGCTTTGCGAGAGTTATCTTCTCAAGCTTGGTTGAACAGTTATACAGACAGGCGACTTGAAAGAGTCCCAACTCTCAAAACAGAATTAGCAGCGATTGTAAAGAAATATCCAAATTCGTTAGTGGCTGATACGGCCTGCTTAGGTAGTGAATTTGACGGTCTTGTCCTACAATTAGTAGATGCTGAAAAAGAAAATGATGCTGAAAAAATTCTCTCAATAAAAATTGAGATAGATAAATTCCTAAAGTTCTGTCTTGATTTGTTTGGCAATGATTTCTATATTGAGATAGCACCGGGCGTGTCATCTGACCAAAAGAAATTCAATCGGCGCGTGAAAGTTATTGCTGATTTTTATAAGATAAAAATAGTAATAGGAACAGACGCGCATTTCTTGACAGCAGAGTATAGAGAAATACATAAGGCTTTTTTGAATTCAAAAGATGGCGAGCGCGAAGTTGATAGTTTTTATCGAGATGCTCACTTGATGGATGATGAAGAAGCTTATAACCAAATCAAAGACATTTTTTCGAGAGAAGAATTTGAAGAGTTTTGTCAAAATTCTCTTGAGATAATGGATAAGATCGGGGCATATGATATTTTTCATTCTCCTATTATCCCCACTGTGAAAGTTTTTCCGCCCCCTCCTGAGAGAAATGAAGATCTTATTGATTATCCAACTCTTTCAGATTTGAGCGCGAGTCAGAACGATCAAGAAAGAGAATGGCTTGATAAATGCCTTATTTCTCTCAAAGAGAAAAAGATTGATGATAAAATTCATTATCAAAGATTGGAACTTGAAGCAAGTATTCTTTCTCATATAAGTGAAAAATTGGGAAATTGTTTGTATGCCTACTTCAATACTTTTCGTCATTATATCGACTTGTTTTGGGAATGTGGCTCGATAGTTGGCCCCGGTCGAGGGAGTGCAGGTTCCTTCTTGAGTAATTATCTCCTTGGTATCACTCAGCTTGATCCTGTCGAATGGGGACTCCCTTACTTCAGATTCCTCAATCAAGATAGAGCGGAGCTGCCTGATATAGATTTGGACCTTGCCCCTTCAAAGCGTCCTCTTGTTTTGAAAAAAATAAGAGAAGAGCGAGGGGAATTAAATGTCGTTCAAGTTGCTACTTTTGGGACCACTTCAGCAAAAGCTGCAATAGGAACTGCTTGCCGAGGATATCGCTCAAAAGAATATCCAAAAGGTATAGACGTTGATGTCGCAACTTATTTGTCTAGCCTTATTCCAAGTGAGCGCGGACTAACTTGGTCTTTGAAAGAATGTTTTGAAGGCAATGAAGAAAAAGAAAGAAAACCAATAAAAGAGCTTATAAATCAATTCAAAGAATATCCGGGGCTAAAAGAAATAGCACTTGGCGTTGAAAATCTTGTTGTCCGTCGAGGGCAGCACGCATCTGGCGTTATTTTGTATAATGAGACGCCATTTGAAACAGGAGCGCTTATGAGAAGCCCCAATGGAGATATTACAACGCAGTACGACCTCCATAAGTGCGAGTCGGCAGGTGATACGAAATTCGACTTTTTGGTAACGGATATTTGTGATAAATTGTCTGTCGCACTGAACTTATTGTCCCAAAATGGATACTTTAGTGAGTGTCATTCTTTGAGAGAAATTTATAATAAATATCTTCATCCTCAAAAGATTAATGTCAAAAATCCACGACTTTGGGAGGCTCTGGCAAATGGCGAAGTTCAAGATGTATTTCAGTTCAATACTGCAATTGGTATTCAAACGGCACAGACAATACAGCCGCGAACTCCAGCAGAAATGACTTCTGCCAATGCTTTGATGCGTCTTGTAGCTCCAAAAGGAGAAGAACGCCCATTTGACCGATACATTCACTTCAAGAAAGATATCAATCTCTGGTATCGTGAAATGGATGAATATGGTTTGACAAAAGAAGAACAAAAGATTCTTGAACCTTATTATAAACGAGATTATGGAGTTCCTTGTTCTCAGGAACAGCTAATGTTAATGGTAATGGATCCGAAAATATCTCATTTTACTTTGGCAGAATCAAACCAATGCAGAAAAGTCTTAGCGAAGAAAAAGGTAAAAGAAATCCCTGTAATTCAAGAGAAATTTATTTCTCAATGTCCATCTAAAAAACTTGGTGAATATTGCTGGAAAACAATGATGAAGCCACAAATGTCCTACAGCTTCTCTGAAGTTCACGCACTTTTATACAGCTTCATTGGAATTCAGACTCTTGTTATTGCAACTCAATTTCCAATTATTTATTGGAATACAGCTTGTTTGATTGTCAATTCGCAGTCAATCGAGGAAGAGCAAGAAGAAGAACTCCCTGATGAGACTTGTATTGAAGAAAATTCAATAGAAGATAGCTCTGATGATTCTGATGATGACGATGATGAAGAAGAAATAAAAACTGTAAAAGAAAAGAAAAAGGTTAAGACAGTAAACTATGGTAAAGTAGCTTCCGCAATTGGCAAGATGGTAAGTGCAGGAATCAAAGTTTCTCCACCTGATATCAATAAATCTACTTTTACTTTCTCCCCAGATGAAGAACACAATATTATTCGTTATGGACTTCGAGGAATAACAAAAGTCGGCGAAGACATCGTCAAATCCATAATTGCCAATCGTCCCTATACATCAATTTCAGACTTTCTCTCTAAAGTCAAAATTAACAAACCACAAATGATAAATCTTATAAAATGTGGCGCTTTTGATGCCTTTGGCGATAGAGTAAATCTAATGCGTGAATATGTCAGCCTAATTAGTGATACAAAAAAACGCATTACTCTTCAAAATATGGCAATGTTGATAAATTTTGGGATGCTACCAGAAAAACTTGATTTTGAACGTCGTGTTTATAATTTCACGAAATACCTCAAAAAAATGAAGTTAGATCCCTCGTTCTATGGACTGGATAATATCGCGTTGAATTTTCTCGATAAAAACTTCTCACTCGACTGTTTGAGTACAAGTGATGAAACTGAAAGCGGTTTCAAAATTAGTATCACAGCTTGGGATAAAATCTATAAGAAATATATGGATAATGTTCGCAAGTGGATAAAAGAAAATCACGACGAGTTATTAGACACCGTGAATGAGCGGTTGACGCGAGATGTATGGAATAAATATTGTCTTGGTTCAATAAGCAAGTGGGAAATGGATAGTGTTTCGTGTTATTTCCACGAGCATGAATTGCAAAACATTGATGAGCGCGCTCAAGGTTTTTCAAACTTTTTCAAGCTGAAAGAGCAGCCTGATGTTGAAACTTATTTCAAACCGCGCGGCAAAGATAATGATAGCGCGCCGATTCCGATTTATAGAATACATCGTATTTGCGGAACTGTGTTGGATAGGGATAAAGCAAAAAAAATTGTTTCATTATTGACAAAAGATGGTGTTGTTCAAGTTAAAATTTTTGGAGAAGCATTTGCGAATTATGACAAACAAATTTCTGAAAGAGAGCCAGATGGAAAGAAGCATATTATTGAAAAATCGATCTTTTCACGTGGCAACAAGATTATTGTGTGTGGTATTAGAAGGGATGACGGGTTTCTGGCAAAGAAATACTCCCGAACTCCATATCATCTAATCGAAGAAATAACAGATATTGATGAATATGGCCGCATTACAACGCACGTAAGGGGTGAGTAAATGGCTGCAATTGGATTCTATGATGAAGATATGAAGCACTTTACTCACACAGCCTTCAATCTTGAGATAATGAAAATTGCCACATATTACCGCAGAAAGAGGGATATTATTTCTTTAACTCCCTCTTTTGCGCCAGAATATTACACCAAGTTGTATTATTACAAGGATTACAATGATGGTGACTTCATCTCCGATTTCCGCGCTTATAAGAATGTTGAAACTGGTGGGCTTGCTTTTTCAGACAATCAATACCTGCAATTGCCACCAGAAATTGAAAATCTGCCGCCTGATACGTCTATCTATCAGACACAGCGACGGTTGTTTGAGACAAGTGAAGTAATGGCACTAACGTTCCAATCACTTACGAAAGCACAGCATCTGCGACTTTCTCTTGATGGAACGACAATAAACCCACAATTCTCGCGGCAGCTCGCCTCTTCATTCAATTCAAAAACCAATTTGTTCTTACATGATTTCGCGCCCGGTCAAATAGATGGAGCATTTGAAATTATTCAAGACTTATTGAAACAAATGAAAAACTATGGAATTTTTCATCCATATGTTTCAAGTAAATTTCCTGTTTATGCGGAGAATACGAATTCGCTTCTCCAATGGATGAGCCTGCCAACTTCATCTCAATATTTTACTTTCCTTTATGATGGACTTATCCCAAATGATATGTTGGAAAATGTCTATATAACAGGGGATAAAAAGAAAAGTAAACTTGAGTGCGACATCACGCGTGAATGTAATTCACAAGATGATTTTTATGAGCGCGTTTTGCCACTAATCCACAAGCAAATTATATATTTTCGTCATACATTTTCTCGAATCAAATTCCGTTATGATCAAGAATATTTTGAGAAAATGGGATGGGACAAGACAATTGACCTAATGAATTGCTATGCAGTATCACTAATGTCTCTGCGCCATCGAGATATTTTTGAGGAATATCTTGATAGTGATAGCGTTTATGCGTTTTGCCGGTCATTACCAGATGAAAAAACAAAAAGGCCGCACGTTCCTACAAAGGTTGATGCGCGTCTTTCTCTCACAAAAATCCGTGCAAAAAACTATGATCTATTCAGGGCCTTCTATGAAGCCCGCAATGTAGAATTAAAAGGAGGAAAGCTGGAATATGTCTAATCAAGAAATACACGAAAGAATTGAAGCAAACAATGATATAATTCAGTCCATTATGTCCCCGAACGTTTATACTCTAAATAATACAGTAGCCACGTTGATAAAAGAAAATCGTGAATTACAGAAGCAATGTACTCATGAATTTATTGATGGTTACTGCCGTTTTTGTTATTTAGAGGAACCGGGGAGGGATTGATTTGAATGTCGTAAAAAGAGATGGGATAATTGTCCCGTTTGATAAAGAGAAAATTAGAGTTGCCATTCTCAAAGCCTTTTTGGAAGTAGATGGACGTGAAACATCTTATGCCAAAAACAAGGCACGAATGGTGGCCACTCAAATAGAAAAACTTAATAGAGATTTGAGCGTTGAAGAAATTCAAGACTTAGTAGTTGAGCGGCTTATGGCTAGTTCAAGGAAAGACGTAGCCGAGCGCTATGTTGAATACAGGTATAAACATAGGCTCGCGCGCGAAGGTAATACAACAGACAAAGATTTACTTGAACTAATTAGCGGCACAAGTGATTATTGGAACGCGGAAAATTCAAACAAAAACGCTGATCTTGTAACAACACAGCGCGATTACATGGCAGGTATTGTTAGTGAAGATATTTCAAAGCGATTCCTCCTTTCTCCTGATATTGTAGAAGCTCACGAAAAAGGTATCATACACTTCCACGATATTGATTACTTTGGCCAAAAGACGCTTCATAATTGTGACCTTATTAATTTAGAAGATGTCCTTCAAAATGGCACTGTAATCAACAATGTCAAAATAGAAAAGCCACACAGAATTCTGACAGCTTCTACGATCGCGACTCAAGTAATTCTTGGTGTTGCTTCTTCCTCATATGGTGGTGCTACCATCACTCTTACGCATCTTGCGCCCTTCGTCAGAAGCTCTTATGAGGCTTATCTTAAAAAGTATAAAGATTGGGGCTTTGATGATGAGAGCGCGCACAAATATGCGCAGCTTGATACGAGGAAAGAAGTTGTTGATGCTGTCCAGACCTTTAATTATCAAGTCAATTCAATGACTACAACAAACGGACAAGCGCCGTTCCTTTCTGTTTTTATGTATTTGAATGAGACGGAAGAATATAAAGATGAGTTGGCAATGCTGATAGAGGAATTTATCAAGCAACGCATCTTAGGCTTCAAGAATGAAAAAGGCGTTTATATTACACCTGCTTTCCCTAAACTGCTTTATGTCCTTGAACCCGATAACTTACAGCCGGGTGATAAGTATTTTTACTTGACAGAATTAGCAGCAAAATGCACCGCCAAACGTCTTGTTCCTGATATTATTTCTGAAAAGATGATGCTAGAATTAAAAAAGGACAAAAATAACGAAGGCCATTGTTATCCTTGCATGGGTTGCAGGAGCTTTCTAACTCCTTATGTCGATGAAAATAATAATCCAAAATATTATGGCCGTTTCAATCAAGGCGTCGTCACAATTAGTCTGCCTGACTTAGCATTTAGTTCAGGTGGTGATATTGATAAATTTTGGAAGTTGTTCGACGAGCGCACAGAATTATGTCATAAGGCCCTTCAACTTAGACACAAGCGCCTAGAAGGAACGCTAAGCGATGTCGCTCCTATCCTTTGGCAGAACGGCGCACTTGCTCGCCTTGAAAAAGGTGAAAAGCTTGATAAATTACTTCATAATGGTTATTCAACAATTTCGCTTGGATACGCGGGTCTTTATGAATGTGTGAAATATATGACTGGCCATAGCCATACTCGCCCCGGAGGAAAAGCTTTTGCCCTTGAAATAATGATGCGACTGAATGATAAATGCGCAGAATGGAAAGCTGCGGAAAAGATTGATTATTCTCTCTATGGTTCTCCAATTGAAAGCACAACCTATAAATTCGCACGCTGTCTCAAGCAAAGATTTGGTAATGATATATTTGCCAAATTAGATGGGCATGATCGTAGTTATATTACAAACAGCTATCATGTTCCTGTTTTTGAAGAAATCAATGCTTTTGACAAACTTGCTTTTGAAGCCGAATTCCAGAAACTTAGTCCGGGCGGTGCAATAAGCTATGTAGAAGTCCCTAATCTGCAGAACAATATTCCCGCAGTTTTAGAACTCTATCGATTTATTTATGACCATATAATGTATGCTGAACTTAACACAAAGAGTGATTATTGTCAAAAATGTGGCTTTGATGGTGAAATTCTAATTGATGATAATATGGAATGGTATTGTCCAAATTGTGGCAACCGTGATCACTCAACCCTCAATGTTGCGCGGCGCACTTGTGGCTACATCGGCTCTAATTTTTGGAATTTTGGTCGCACTCAAGAAATAAAAGAACGAGTTCTCCATTTAGGTGAATCATAATGAATTATATAAAGATAACAAAATGTGATATAGCAAACGGCCTTGGCGTGCGCGTTGCTCTTTGGGTGTCAGGATGCTCGCTTCATTGCAAAGAGTGCCACAATCCTGAAACTTGGGATTTCTGTGCAGGCAAAACTTTTGATGAAGCCGCGAAAGAAGAATTATTCGAGGCTCTTTCAAAGCCTTGGATAAAAGGTATTACACTTTCAGGCGGCCATCCACTTGAACCACAGAATAGCTGTGCGGTCTATGATCTGTTGAGAGAAATTAAACAAAAGTTCCCAAATAAAGATGTTTGGCTTTATACAGGCTATCATTTGAACTGGGAAGATTTTAGATATCCCGGTCGTATTTGCCATCTTCTTGCCCTATGCGACGTTATAGTAGATGGCCCGTTCATTCTTGAACAGCGCGATTTAACTTTACCATTCCGCGGCTCACATAATCAGCGCCTTATAGATGTTCACCAAACTTTGGAAGAAGCACATATTTGCGAACTCGAAATTTGATTTTTCAATAAAATTTTGATATAATATAAATATGATAAAGAAAAATAGCTATAATATAATTCCTGCTTTCTTTGCAGGTATGCTAATTGGGGTTGGCGGATATGCCAACCTCATTAGCCAAAATAGAATATTGGGTGCATTGTTGTTTAGCTTTGGACTTGTTTCAATCTTAGAACTTAGTCTTCCACTTTATACTGGCCGCATTGCTTATGTAGGTGATGGCGCAGGTTTTATTGATTTGAGTGTAATGCTTATTGCAAATTTCACTGGTGCTGCACTGTTGGGTTTATTAGTGTGGTGGGCAAGTCCATTTTTGGCCGACTCAGTTGCTTCTTCAAAAGCAGAAATGCCATATGCCAATTTACTCTTTAGCTCCTACTTGTGCGGAGTATGTGTTTATTGCGCAGTTGAAGGATTTAAACGAACAAAGTCCCTTCTTGCTATAATGCTCCCTGTATTTTTATTTGTTTATTGTGGTTTTGACCACTGCATTGCCAATATGTTTTATTCTGCGGCAAGTTCTATACCAATTTCCTTCCGAAAAATTTTAGTTGCTGCATTAGGTAATTCATTTGGCGCTCTAACCCTACATTATGGAAAGGAGACGTTATGGACGAAAATTTAGATAAAGTTCGATTCACGCACATAAAGCGAGTAATTGAACAAATAGAAAAAACTTATAATGGAAATACCGATGACCTTGAACTTTCTTTTGAATTTGTAATAGCAAGCTTATTCCCGCAAGTTTATAAGAATGTTCAAGAAAGGCTAAATAAAGAACACACAATGGGCTATATTGAGGGCTATAAAGCTGCTAGTGTAGCGTTGGGAATCGAGGATGAATGTGGAACAACAAATAACTAACAAAATTCTAGTGCGGAACTACCAAAATGAGTTTCCTATCATTACATTGTGCGGCAGCACTAAATTTCTTCCTTTGTTTCAGCAATACCGCAAAGAATTTACAATTGCAGGCTATATTGTCCTAAGTCCTGAGATTTATGGGCATTACGGTGATACAATGACAGAGAAAGAAAAACAACAGCTCGATCGTATGCATCTCGCAAAAATCTCAATGTCCGATATGATTTTTGTAATAAATAAAAATGGCTACATTGGTGAATCCACAAAACGTGAAATTGAATGGGCAAAGCAATTAGAGAAAAAAATAATTTATTTGGAGGATATAGACGAATGAATGTTTATTTGGCAGGGCCAATCTTTTGTGAAGGAGATAGAATGAGAAATGAGAAATGGAGCGCACAAATTCGTAATGCTATTCCCAGAATCAATCTCTATAATCCTCTGGAAAATAAAGAAATAAATGATAAAACAAAATGTGCAAGTTCTTGGCAGATTGCAGATGGAGATAATGCGCGCTTGGATGAAACTGATGTCCTTATTGCTTGCATTGATGGCGATGTAATTCCTTCTGGAACAAGTGCAGAAATTGGCAAATTTCACGAAAAGATTGCACGCGGAGACAAGAAAATGATTATCGGTATTTGTACTGATAGTCGTATGGCGAGCCGCACGTATAATGATGCTAAAGCCGAAATAATGCGTCTTGATATTGGTGAGAGTCAGTTTTGTTATCAGAACCTTTATACTGTTGGCCTTATTAAACAAGGTGGCGTTTTAGTGGATAATATTGAAGACGTAATAAAATGGCTTCAAGACTGGGAGGCGACTCACGAATGATTTATTCACTTGGAGATAGAATTCCTTTTGGCAAACTGGTTCTGTTTGCCATTCAGATGATGTTATCAGTTTTTGTGGCAACAGTGCTTATTGCCAATATTTGCGGCGTTGCCGTATCTGGCGCACTTGTCGGCGCGGGTTGCGGTACTTTGGCCTATATTCTTATAACGAAAGGCCAGTCTCCGATGTTCATCTCGAATTCTGGTGCTTTCGTCGCTCCTATCCTAATTGCACTTGCTTCTTGTGGATATGAAGGTGCAATTATTGGTTGTTTTGTAATTTGGGTTGTTTATACAATTTTTGGTCTTATCTTTAGTCGTGTTCCCGTTGAAAGTATATATAAAATTTTCCCCAAGTCGCTGATAGGCGCGGTTACGGTTGTTATAGGTATTAATCTTATGCCTTTTATCTTGACTTATGTTCAGATAAATGGCGAAACTAATATGTGGGGTGTTAGTATAGCTATCATCACAATGATAGCAATCGCACTCTTCTCACATTATGCAAAAGGAATTATAAAGATTCTCCCGTTCCTACTTGGCACTTTAGTTGGCTATGCTTATGCGGTTGTGCTTACAATTACAAATATTTTTCCTGTTGTAGATTTTAGTGTTTTTGAAAATATGAGGCTCTTCACTTTGCCTGACCTTGCTATCTCTCACATCAATTGGTATAAATTCATTGAACTGCCACAGCTTATTCCTCTGATAGTTTTATTTATTGCTTATACAATAAGCGCAATGATGGAAGCCCTTAGCGACCATGCTGCTCTTGGCGGTATAATTGGTATTGACCTATATCAAAAGCCCGGTCTTAACCGTATCTTCGCTGGTGAGGGACTTGCAAATGCTGTTAGTGGTTTACTTGGCGGACTCGGTGCTTGCTCCTATGGCGAAGGCGTTGCTTGTGTAGGCTTTAGTAAAGTAGCTTCAGCTAAGGTTAGTGGGACAGCCGCTCTTATTCTAATACTTATGGGATTTTTCGTTCCGGTTCAAGCTTTTATCAGTTCAATCCCAGCTTGTGTTTTTGCTGGTGCAGCGATTGTTCTCTATGGTTTTATCGCTTGTAGTGGTATAAAGATGCTTCAACAAGTTGATCTGAATGGACAAAAGAATCTGATAATTGTTTCGGCGGTTCTTTCTCTCGGTATAAGTGGCCTTGCTATTGGTGGAACTGATTTCTCAATTTCTGCTACTGCACTCGCTCTTATGGCTGGTATAATTCTCAATCTGGTTTTGAAAAATAAAGATTGAAAAATTTGACTTCCTTATCTTTTTGTGGTATAATTATATTATAAAAAGAAAGGAAGTCCTTTCTATATGTATTGGATAAAGGAGAAATAAAATGATACTGCTCAAAGAAACTAAGGAATATAGAGTCGAAAGTGAAAATGAAGCAAAGGATTTGATGGAAAAGTTTCGCACTGAATCTCGTGAAAGAGGTTATCAGATAACCAAGTGCGGCTACACTCACAAAGATAAGAAGTCTAAGGGCGAAATAATTGACAGTTGCGAAGTTGTTTCTTGTACAATGGTGTATAGCACCATATGGGAGGGACTTGAATGAGTGATATAGTAGATATTTCAGGCCAGCCGATTGAGATGCCTGAAGAAATAGACGTCGAGCAGACCTTGCGCGAAGCCTTTTCTTTCTTCTTTGGAAATCTGATTGACGATAATGAAGCTGATGAATATGTCAAGGCATTTTCGAGTCTGATGAGTCTTGATGACGAGAAATTTATGGTAATTGCCGCTGATGTGCTAGAGAATTTCTACACATCTTTCAAAGATCCACAGATTCAGCTTGGCATTGCGCAGAACCTTTCAATTCAAGGTGTCGCGGCTGAAGATATGATAGATGAACTGGCCGACATTGCAGAAAGACTCCAAACCAATTTGGATGGCAAAGTTTCTCAAATCAAAATAGATTTCTTCAAATCTATTCTTGGCATAGTTGCAAATGCGCTTGGCGAAAATGAGCGAATTGCACGTCGTGTTGTAAGTGTGCCTATACAGCGATTGTCCGATGAAGTAAAACTTCCTGAATATGCTCATACAACTGACAGTGGTCTTGACGTATTTGCACTCGACGATTATACGATTGACCCCGGCGAAATCAAAATAATTCCAACGGGCTTGAGAGTGGCTTTACCAAAAGGCTATGAAATACAAGTGCGCGCAAAGTCTGGTCTGTCAGCTCGCACCCATATGCGTGTTGCGAATGGAATTGGAACCATAAAAATAGCTTGATGAAAAAAATCAATATTGATAATTATATTCTCGAAAATTATAAGACTAAAACTAACGCTCAAATGGCCCTTGAGTGTGGTTGTCATAGAAGTACAATTTCTAATAAGCGAAAGAAATTAGGAATTTCCGCTACAGAGCTAAACAAAGCATTACGAGAAAAGACCTCTTATATTTGTGAAATGTATGGGAGAAAAACCGCCCATCAAATTAGCAATGAGCTTAGTTGCTCAGTAAGTTTTGTCAAAAAAATTTGGGAAGAAAACGGATTATGTGGGACAAAAAGCACTGTTTATTCTTATAAAGAAAATTATTTTGAAGAAATAGACACACCAGAGAAAGCTTATTGGCTTGGTTTTATTGCTTCAGATGGTTGTCTTTATCGAAGAGAAGGGCACCAAGGAATGATTTCTTTATCTGTCAATGAAAAAGATGTCGAAATTTTAGATAACTTCAAAAAAGAGCTTGACACCGCAAAGCCTATATCTATTTCCACGGATAAAAGACGCCCAAACACAAAGATGGCTTCTTTACAAATTACAGGAGATAAAATTTTCAATGATATTCTCTCGTTAGGTATTGGAGTTAGAAAAACTTTTGATATGGAATTAGATAAAATTTTTGAAAATATTCCTAAGAAATTTATTTTTGATTTCATTCTTGGATATTTTGATGGAGATGGAAGTATTGATATCCCACAAGAAAGAGGAATTAGTGGAAGTCATGTTCGTATTGCTGCTCCAATAAAAAGTTTAGAAGTTTTTCAAAAAATATTACTTTTATATAACATTGAAAGTTCTATAATAGAAGACAGAAGGAAGTATTCACAACCCTTTGGAAGTTTAGAACTAAAAAATACTACCGAAAAATATTGTTTTTTGAAAATGATTTATGCTTCAAAGATAAAAAGTCTTATTAGAAAAAAAGAACGGGCCAACATTTTGTTGCAAAGAATCGAAGAAAATGCAACAAATCGTTCTGAGAATATAAAAGCTGTAGATTTTTACAAGTCTGTGGTTCTAAAACGGGAAGAATTGCTGGAACGCTGAGATGCCAACCAGCAGCCGAGCCGAAGCGCCTTTTACTAAAGCTTCGGAAGGTTCAACGACTAACAGGTGAGCAAAAGGAGCAATAAGCCTGACACGAGTATCCCGCGCTGAAAGGCGAAGATATAGTCTGAACAATAAGGAAATCAACTTATTGAAGTATAGGATAAAGAGCCTATATGATAACACTTTGAGACGAATCCTATCATGATGAGATTGGCATAATCCTCGAAAATAATGAACCTGCGATCAAAGACATAGCCTATGACTTTGATGATGAAACTCATCGCCCTATCATCACATCGATTCTCCATGGTTCACCTGTCTACATAACAAAAGGTCAAAAAATCGCCCAGTTAGTTCTTGCCGAAATTCCTAAAATAAGCTGGCAAGAAGTAAATGATATAACTCTCTATGGAGCGGAAGACCGTCAGGGCGGTTTCGGTTCTACCGGAAAGTTCTAATGGCAAAAATTTCATTAGATTCAATTAGAGAAGAATTAGAGCAAGATGGCTGGAAAGTCATAAGCGACACATATACCAATCTTGAAACAGAAATGCGGTTTGAATGTCCCGAAGGACACGCGGTGTTCGTTCCGTGGAAGAAACTTCGCGCAAAACGTATATGTCCGACGTGCGAAGCTAATGTATATAAAACAGAGGCCGCGACATCTAAAATTGTTCCAAAAAAGAAAAATGTTTTTCGTGTGCTCGCTCTTGACCAAGCGACGCATATTACCGGATTTTCAATTTTTGATGATAAAGAGCTTATCAAATATGGAACTTATCAAACACAATTACCCGATACAATTGCGCGCAGCAATGCTGTAAAAGTTTGGCTCGTCAATATGCTTCATAATTGGCAGCCAGATTTAGTGGCCTTAGAGAACATTCAACTTCAGAACGAAAGTGAAGGCAAGCGCATGATGGGTGTTGATGTATTTCAACAACTCGCGTGGCTTCAGGGAATTTTGATTGAATGTTGCTTTGAGTTAGGAATTGCTTACACTTTATGTCATACAGGGGTTTGGCGCCAAGAGTGTGGAGTCAAAGGGCGTACGAGAAGTGACCGAAAAAGTTCTATGCGTTTATTAGCAAAGCAATGGTATGATGTTTCCGTTAGCGAAGATGAGGCTGACGCGATAGGAATTGGGACTTATGCCGTCCGGCAGTGCGCACCAAACCGAAAAATGATTTCTTGGGAATAAAAAAGAGGAGCATTACGCTCCTCTTCCAAAATTAGAATTTTTCTATTTTTTGTTTGATGGAACCATACCATTCCATCATCATTTCGTGGGTTGTATCCCACATACAATAGGCTACCGATTCGGCATTAACTTGTGGTTCTTTTGATGCTTCATTCTCAAACAACTTATGAAATTCCATAAAATGATTCAGACGGTATTGCGCATACTTAGCTATAACATCGGCCAAAGCCGCGTCTTCTTTATTTTCACGAATTTCATCAGCATAGCAAATCATCATTTCACTATCTTTCAAGTCATCATACATAGCTTTATAAAGCGCTTTATATTTTACCATATTGCCTCCTTACGCTAGCTTGGTAATTACCACGTTAGCATTGGTGTAAATCGCGCCAAGTCCTGTATTTACAAATGTCAGATTAGCTTGATTATTGACCGCACAGCAAGATGGATTGACTCGAATTACTTTTGTGAAGGAAAGATTACGAACGTCAGTTGTTGATGCAGACGTATCTGAGCTAAGTGCGCCCGGAACTGCCGTGCCATTATTCTGGAGCTGAACGGTTATCGCGCCAGCAGTAGCACCAGATATAGTGCCAACCGCATTAAAGGAGACAAAATAAAGTCCGGGCTTGTTGAGTGAGAATGTTGTGCTACCTGCTGTATGGCTAACAGTACAGCCTGTCAATATGGAATTGATAGGAAATGTAAGTAAGCCATTTACATCAACAGTTTGAGATTGAATATTATAACTATCTACCATTTAATTTCACCCCTGATACGGATATGTACTCACGGTGAGTTGGCTCAAATGCCATAGCCACAGCCGCAGCTAGATGTACCACAAGAGTTAACAGATTGATATGGACTGCAGGTAATATATGCAGGTCTACTAACAGGACGCAAAGTATCGACTAAATATGCGTTCTGGAGCTGCTGAGAGTTCTGGAAGTTTGCATAAAGCAAATCTCTGTCGCGGTCAGCGAGCTTATCACGGAGTTCTTGCATTGTATTTGCGGTTATGAGAGCACGAGTTGCTTCACCTTCATTATGAATTGCGGTGGTAATTTCACAAGTGTTCTTATAGGCTTCGGAGCGAACGTTGTCAATATTGCGGTTCGTCTCACCAAATGTTATCATATAGGCTCTTTATCCTATATTTCTTATAGTTTCCTATAAGTTCAGACTATATCTTCATCCTTTCCTTAGAAAGGAGTTCGGCACTCGTGTTGGGATTATTGGTATCTGTCCTCACCCATTAGTCGTTGAACCTTCGATACTACTTTTATCAGAATTCGTATCGCTTGGCTGCTGATTGGCATATTCACAAATATGTCCTTTATATTTATGATTGGTTTTCAAAGCTTTTGATAAAGGAGAGGTGTCTTTCACTCCTAAGAAATCAGCTCCAGAACGAAGAGAGGGAAACCAATTTCCATCAATTAGAATAGCTTTACTACAAGTTACTTTTCTATTTGGAGCAATATATTCTCCTTTATAATAGCAGGAAATTCCGTTAGTATCATAGCCTCTTTTACACCAGTTTTGAACTGTAGCAATATGAAGATTCTTTTCATTTGCTATTTCTCGACAAGTCGTTTCTTTACCTTGATAACAAACTACTTTACTTTTAGATTTTCCTACTTTTTCAGAAACCTTTTTATTATACATTGGATTGTGAAGACTCATTCTTTCTCTTTGCTCTTTTTCTTTCATTGGATTATAAATAGATTTATATTCCCTCATTTCAGGAGTCCAAATAAAATTTACTCCGCCTGTGCCACCATTATCTAAATTACAGAAGCATTGATTTTGAGCTTTTAACTCAGTTATTCTTTGATGTTCATAAACAAATGCTTCTTTTTCCTCTTGAAAAGTTTTTATGATTCTTGGGGCACATTCATTCTCTTCGTAGTATCGTTTGAAGAGATTATTCCTTTGAGAAACTTGCTTATATCTATTACCAGTTCCTTTTCCAACATAAAAGATTTCCTGAGTATCTATATTATACCATTCATAAACATAAAACATATTATCTATCTCCTTATCTAACTTTCTATTAGTAAGTAGAAAATTGCTAATAAGAATATAGATTTTTGAGAACTTAGCGTTCCAGCAATTCACCGAATTTTTTACTAACTATTACTAGTTAGGCTGCCATGAGATTATTATAGCAGCAATTTTGTTGAGCAAATCTGTTTTCAGCAAGCGCTGCTTGAGTGGAATAAAAGCCATCTTTGATCGCGGCTTGGTTGCCATAGAAGCCGTCTTTCATTCCGCTATTGATAGCATAAAAGCCATCACATATACCATTAGTAATACCGCGAAGTTGGCCATTTACATCTTGGTTGTTGAAACCTTCGAACAGGTCGGAACGAGTTATTGCGCCTTGTGTTGCACAGTCATCACGACGGCCAAAAAGCCCGCCATTGCCACCTAATAATGCCAACCAAACAAGATAAATAAAAGGATTATTCCAAGCATTATTCATACCATCATCATTATCACGTGTCAAAGCGAGGATATCGCTAGCACTAAGTCCTTCGTTCATTACAAAAAACCTCCTAAAAATTTATAATATAAATTGACTTACCCCGGACGTAAATCAATTTAATTGTAAAAGAAAATTGAGTCCTGATTCAATGTCTTGCTCACTAATCCCTTGTGCGCGGGCCTGAGAAACCAATTGCGCATAATTTTCTTTAGTGAGTTGCGGGAGTGCTTGTTTCAATTGTTGTATATTTATCGGGGGATTTTGAGCTGGTTTTTGTATATTGGGAAGAGCGTTCATCATTGGGCCTCTTCCCATCTGCATAAGTGCCTGTAAAGGATTAGAGAAGGTCATTTATTTTTTCCTCCTTTTTAGGTAAAAGAGATTTTTCAATTTTGTCAAGTCTATCAGTTATGTTTTGTAGAACTTTGTCTAAATTACTATTGCCAGTTGGCTGTTCATAGGGAGCGAGTTTATAAGCCGTAATTGATGGCGCACCATTTTGATACATCTTGAGATACATAAGACTTTCATTAGGGCAAATTGCGACAGATAAACCCGTCCCCATAGGAACATTGGCTACTTCAAGTGGGCTATCAATGACATAAACATTACCTTGCGGCGTCATAAACATAGATGGCGTAAATCTATTTTGTGGCTGCACGGTATTGGTTTGAAAAGGATTCATTTTACTACCTCCTTTGTTTCTTCATATAGAAGTAGCGCTAGCAGACTTTATTAGACATTTTATTGGTAAGTGCAAAGGAAATTCAGCAATTTACTCAATTATCTCAGAATAAATTAAACAAAATGCACAAATCCCGAAGAAGCATTATGCCTCTTCGGGACTTTTTATTTATTCTATGAAATTCATTAGAATTGCGACTTCGCGCACAGTTAGCTCGGCATCCATTTGCGACAAATCATCCATTGTGAGCTTTGGCGATTTAAGTTCAACATCAACTCGCGCGAGTTCCTGTATTTTTGCCTGACATTCATTTTCGCGGCCATCTTGTATTTTTATTGACATTCCATCATTAGCCCGCACAAAATGACCATCCTCATCTTTCATTCCATATTCATTCAAAATTGCATCAAACTCTTTGTTATACCACTCAGCCTCTTTTTGAGCCTCTTCATTTATTTTGTTTAACTTATAGGCAATTTTGAATGGAAGTTTTATTTCAGCAAGTGTATTATATACAGTTTGAAATTGTATTACTTCAGACAGATACATACTATTCCTCCTTTACTCTATATATAAATAGTATAACATAAAAGAAGTAAAAAGTCAAATTTTAGTATGTCAAATCACGTGCATTGACGAACTCACTATTACAGATATCATCTATATCATCAGTCGTTGCCATAAAATTAGTTGAGATTATTTGACCATTAGCAAGATCGAAAGTAATTGAATGAGTAATCAAATTGTTATTTGCATCATATCCATAACCATCAAAAGTAATCAAATTGTTGTTTTGCGTCATTGATACTTTGAAGGCATTATTGCTATCTGGTACGCAATTTATACCAACGCTATTTTGACGATAACTTACAGTTGGAGCTTCGCTGAAATAAATTTGAGTTGCGGTATAAATAACAACTTGATTTGTTGTAAGTGCTGTACCATTGAGCCTTAGTCCTGTATTATACTCAACCTTGAGGCGAACAAAACACTTGCCACTTAAACTGACAGATTGCGTGCCATTGCCAGACTTCAAATTATAAGATGTTGAACTCGATGCCAATATAATTTCTTCTGAAGATGTAAAATTATTATCTGCACTAAATTGTAAAGTTATTTTACAAGAAGGAGAATAGCTAACTCCGCTATACTCCATTTCGCGCAAGTAAGCATTATACTTGCCTTGGACTGCACTCCAGCTTAGAGTAGCTGTATTTGCAGTATAAACAACTTTTAGTTTGCTCCCATCAGACGTAATGTCTGGTATTTGAAAGCCTATTGACGGTTGTTCGAGTGCACCACCGCATAAAGAATTGCTACTAGCACTTTCAATACTAATATTATCATTATAAGACTGACTATCTTGCTGTCTAATTTTGACAGAAAAAGTTATGGCTGAGCTGACAAAATTCGATGTTGGAATTATAACACAACTCATTGCAGATTCGCCATAGATTGAACCTGAAATTAAATTAGAGGTTTGATAGGTATATATTACATTATCTCCGCTATACAATGTAAAAATGTATTGCCCAATCACTTGTGCGGCATAGCTCAGCGCAGGCTTCTGAAAAGCAATTATCAGGTGCTCACCTGTCAAAATAGATTTGTCAGTATCGCTTGCACTATCACTCGGAAAGAAGACTGTGTTACTACTCTTTTTCGCAGCAACTGCGGCATAGTCATTTGAGATAACACCATCACGCCCTATTTTGAGGTTTGTAATTTGTTTCGGTTTTTCACGAAAATCAATGACAAATCCCATTCGCGTTGTGTCAATGGATTGGCCAAAAGCATCATAAAACCGCACAACAATTGACATATTGTAAGGGCCAATTCTTTCAGCCTCGGTTCCAAAAAGAACTGTGTAAAGTGACTGTAAGTCTTCATAAGTAATGTTTGTGCCTAATGGCCCATTCTCAGTTCCACTAACTTTCCTAATTGAACGAAGCTCTTGGCCTTGCGGGGCACCCTCTCGATAAAGTAAGATGGAGTAGCGTAAATCCGCAGCATTGGTCTGAAGAGTAGTACAAATCGTGCCGGGATAGGGGATAGACAAAGACAAAGCTTTTTCGCTGACTGCGCTTGAATTTGGACGAACATAATTACGCCCATCTGTGTAAGTCTTGCTATATATTAACGTCGGAGTAAAATTTCCAATCCATTGGGGGTCGGGCGAATAAAACAGTTTGTTTGAAAGACTTGATTCAACTTTCTGATTACTGCCGTCTTTTTTATCATATACGATAACTTTAGCTAAGAAATCTCCACGGCCAGCATTAGAGAAATCAATTGTAGAAGTATATTTTTGTTTAGCCGTACACAGCTGCATACTACCCCATTGTTTCCAAGAATTACCTGCATCTATTGAGTAAAAAATTGAATACCATAAAGAAGATAAGCCTGTAGGAAAGCTATCCGGTGCTGTCCATTCCAACTTGATTTGAGGATTACGATAATAAACTGAATAATCGCCAGTTAAGCTTGCATCTAACGTGTCAGTTTTTTGTATAGTAGGAACACTAATATTATCTGGGAGCTTGCCATAAATTTGCGCAGCCTCAGTTCCAGACCATTTGATTGCGGTATATTCATATTCGTCTTTGAGCTGCACGCCAATTTGATAATAATAGCCGGGGCTTACAATGGGATTTTGTGCTAATGGGTCTATTATAAGAGTGAGGGTTGAACTATTTGACGTATTTGAAACAGTTCCAGAAGTAATTTCTTCTGAAGTAGCACTTAGCACATTCGCTTTTTCTTCTGCGGAGCGAATATACCATTTTGCTGCAGTCAATTTCTTAGTTGTATCAGTAAATTTTGCTGTCGAAATTGACTTATCATTCGTATTAGTTGACGCAGAAAAAGCCGTTGTAAAATTATTTACTTTTGGCTCTACATTACGAGTTATTGTAAGCGTTGAACCCGAAACTGAATTTTCAAGTCCATCATTTGAATAAAATGTGAAAGCCCCCGCAGAACTAATCGAAAATTGAGAGCCACTGGTTTGAAGCGCGCCGCTAGCTCCTTGACGAACTTTTACAGTTTGAGAAGAATCGGCATCAGATCCCGCTGAAACTTGTACGCTATACGCGCCAGCAGTTGAAGGCAATTTGACATTTGTAGCTGAAAGAATCGGTGCGGCGGGTAGCGAGTTTATTTTTATGGAAGGGCCACTCTTTAGGTTAGAATCATAATTGATGCCCATTTCACCACAGGTTTGAATTGCGGTATAAATAGTTTTCCCTCGACTTGTATCATCTAAATCAAGTTTTATCGTATAAGATGTTGCAGAGAGATTTGTTATTTCGGCACTATCATCAAATGATATGGCTGTTGGAGCACTTCCCGCTTTCCAAAAAATCTTATATTTATTTATAGCATTATTGACGCCAGCGGTCGCGCCCGACCAGCTCAAGGGTATTGAGCCAGTCGGAACGATTATAGATGAAGCGGAAGTCGTAAAACTCATCGGTTCACTGACAGGAGACGCGGGTAATGCTACTGTATCACTATAACTACCAGTACCAGTAGATTGAACATTCTTTTTCAGATAAACTTTTACAGTTGTTGAAGCTTCTACAATTACACTTTTTGCGCCAATTACGCTTGAATGTTTTACTGTAATACTATTTGGAGTTGAATTGAATTGTTTTGAACTACCATCTGTATAACCATATGTGTAAAGCCAAGTTGCTTTCTTATCGCTTGTATTATCAGCTGCATAAAATGTTATACTAGTAGTAGCTTCAGTACCCCAGCCATTTATGCCATAATATTTGTGAAAACACTCTTCGGCTATAAAATTTATTGTTGTTTCATTTGTACTTTTATTATAAGAAAGCTCAAATCCTAAATTTACTTGTCCGTTCCACTGATCTGCAGTATAACCCGGAACACGACAATTGTAATATATTTGCGCCATATTAGCCTCCTTTACTCAACCTTTATTTCAGAAACATAAAGGTCTAATCCAATAAGATAGTTCTTCCCATCCACTTCTCTTGTGGCTTTACGATATTGTGCAGTATATTCCTCATTGTCAATATTGCCAAAAGAAAGATTATCTTGTATGTCTAATCCAGAATAAATACTTGTTTTCTCTTTTCCAAAATTCGCGCGTTTAGCACTGTCATAAATTGCTAGTCCATCATTGCCAACTTGAATATGATAATCGCCATGTGTATAATCATTGGCAAGCGCGCCATCGCTCTTATATTGACTATAAAAATCGAGAGAAAGCGGATTTAGGGCAATTGTGCCAGCTTGATTCTGGTTATCTGTAATTATAAGTCTATCCATCACCGCGCGAGCATTTATAATATTGAAGCCAGTAGTGCTAGAAAAAGTCAACGGGACAGAAGACTCAATACTATTATTTGTCAAAGAGAAAATGTTTTGTTCAGTATCATTTTTAGTACCGGTAAAAACAATACCAGTTTGGCAATCACTAATTGACAAAGCAGGGCCAGCGCCTGCGCCCTCTATTTTGACCGTACGCAAAGTGGAAGCTTCAATAGTGGCTTTACTCAAAATAGAGCCTTCAAAATAACCTTGGCTAGCGTATAACGTACCATTTTCAGAGACTTGGAAAACAGAATTTTGAATCGCGGCATCTGATAACCCTTCTGAGCCAGCCCAAAATACGATGCGGCTGTTGTCTTCAGATAAGCCACTAACTCTCTTATTGAATCGCGCGCCACTCAATGTATTGACACCAGCATAACCTACTCCGCCATCCGCGTCGTATTGTGTGGTAAGAGTGCCAGTCAAATATGCACTTTCAGCATAAAGGCCGTAAGTGTCTTGCTGAATTGCTGTTGAAATTGTTTGTGCAGGGATTTTACCAAGAATTATTTTGGGAACAATTTTGTAAGAATTATTATTTCCCTCAATACAAGATAAACTTACACTATTTTGTGGCAGTCCAGAAGATGTCAAATCAGCGGCCGTTGAGTTTATTGCAATAAGCCAGTCGTCAGTTTTATCACCGTTTACTGTACCTAAATCGAGAACCAAGTTATAAATGCCATATTGTGCGCCACCATAAATAGCCCAAGTGCCGCTCGATGTAGGAGATGCGTAAAATTGCGCGGAACGATTCTCATTTGTAATCATATAAAGATTATCGGTGCTAGACTGAATTGTATCTCTAAAGATAGGAGTAAAGCTTGTTGCTCCAGCTTGAATTTCAATTTCATTGATACGATAAGCGTCTTTGAATAAGAATGTACCGCCGCACAATTGGAGCTTTTGTTGTTCAAAAATTGCAGTTGTAATTTTGCCACTTGCTGTAATATTATTGAATACAGCATCTGTTTCATTGATGTACCAAGAATCGCCGCCACGAATTGTAGAATTGTCAAAAGTCAAATTACCAATGCGACCTTCGCTAAGTTCAATCCGTTTTGCTATAACAGAGCCGTCAAGCGAAATGGAAAAATTGCTAGCATTATTGTTAGTAGTATCGTGATGGGCAATACCATTCTCACTATCAAGCAAAATGTAATTATTATCTTCATCACCAATAATAGCTTTTAAAATATAGCCTTCTTTGAAAGTGCCTGTCGCTGCTTGGAGTTCACCAGCAAATGAACCCGTTGCAGCTTTTAGCTCACCAGTAAAAGAACCAGTCGCGGCACTTAGCTCGCCACTAAATGTACCAGTAGCTGCTTGAAGCTCACCAGTAAAAGTACCAGTTGCTGCCTCTAAACGCCCTTTGATGTGTAAATCGCCATCATCATTATCATCAACCCAAAAAATCTTTTCAGAATCACGACCATCCTCATAAACACGAGTGATGTCTAAGCCGCCATTTACAACGTGCAAGCCATCGCTATCAAAGCGAAGCCTCGTATTATCTACAGCCATATTGATACTATCAGCATTAAGCGCAAAAGATGCAAGACTTTCTGTTGTAGCCCATTGCTGTATCAGCGGAAACGTGCCCCATTCTTGCGGTATTGCTTCAGGGCTTTTCAATTTGAAAACATAAATTGCATCATCTTGTGCCATAACGCGGCCAAGTTTTTGAAGAAGTTGTTTGATGCCGCCACTTATTGTCGCCGTTGGATCGTCTTGCCCTGCGGTTTTAGTGCCTAAATAATACCAGTGATAGTCAGCCGCACTGGAAGGTGTTGAATAAATTTCATTATTATCTTCTGAAATTTTGGATGGGAAATAAACACCAGTATATATATCGCCCGACACAATGGCGCTCCAATCTTGCGGTGTCCCGCCATTTGTTGTAGCAAATTTTACTATTATCGAATAATTAGGGTCGTTGGAACTCAAGATATATATATCCCAGAATTGTTGTATTTCAAAAATCCAGTTCGCGGGAACTGAAGAATCATCATTATCATAGAAAAGAAAGGGCTTGAAAGCTTGAAAATAAGGGCTTGTTTTATCTAATTCTTCCAAAGAACTAGTATCATCAGAACCGAGCATATCAAGCATCGCAAAAGTAAAATCGTAATCATCATCGCTCAATTTCGCGGGCGTATTATTACCATCTCGTTTTGTAGCATAAAAAATTAGACGAGAGGGAGCAAAACGTGTAAAATAGTTATTGCTCCCATCTTTGACCTTGTATTTTATAACTTTCTGCTTATTGAAAACAAGATTGTAAGAATTGCCATCCGCGCCCGGTTGCCCATCAAATATTTTTGACACTGTAATTGAGCCGGAATAGTTTGGCATCTCTTTACCTCCTTATGTAATGTTTACAATACAGGTATAGATTGCTGTTATTGTAACATCTTCATCCTTTACCTCATAAGTCATTTGATTTGCATCTAATATATCAACGTGATTTTTTTGCCATTGATATGTAATAGTATGTGCAGGAGAGTCGTTGATTTTTTCTCCACCTTTATATACTTCGCAGGTAAGATTTATTATTTCCGGATAATCATTTTTGAAAACAGTACCTTTGTCACTGGTAATTAAAATAGTATAGCCTGAATTTTCAAGTTCTTCTATTGTTAAATTACCAATTTTTCCGCCTGTTGCGTTTATGGTTCCAGTAAATTCGCCGCTCTTTGCTAATAAGTGTCCATCTTCATAAACAATAAAATTGTCCGTTGCATTGATGACTTGATGCCCGTGTTTTTCATCAATATCATTAAGATATCCAATTTGAACGGTTTTTCCCTCAAGAGAAGTTGAAACAGAGAGTTTATTTTTTAGCCACAAAGAGCCATCACTTTCTGTTGCTAATACCTGCGCACCGGTTGCATCGTTTATTGATAAGCCATAATTATTATCACCAATCTTGCCAATCTTTACGCGATCATACCCACCAGCACTAACTGTAATATCTTTATCACTACTAATTTCAATTTGACCAGAATCATTTCCATTCTTGAGAAAGAAGCCATCCCAAGTCAAGCCAAATTTAGCTTTAGTTTTTACATCATTCAAATTAGCGGCAATCCAGTTTTCATCATCAGCCAACATACCGTAAATGCCGTATTGATCAAATCGCACAAACTTGCCATAGTTAATTGAACCAATCGAGCCATCAGAATTCTGAGAAAACCAATAGGCACTTAACCCATTTCCATCCCACTTATAAGTTGGAAACGCGCCATTCATTATGCGTATCAAGCTAGTATCAATTTGTCCTGCATTTATATAAGATGCATTGATTCCTGCCCCTGTAATCGCAGCACTCCAAGTTGTACCACCGTCTTTAGTGAGATAGATGCCACCATTGATTATGCGAACAATTTGATTAGGTGTGCGGGGACTTGATACGGTAATGCCATTCTCATTCCACAAAACTGTTTGGTCGCCCGCGTTAGCAAGTGTGAAAGCATTATTTGCAAAACTCTGTTGAAGAGTCTCGGCTTTTATCTCACCAGTCTTTGTGATAGCATTGGCCGCGCGAGCATAGCTGCCAGATTGATATTGAAGAGAAGTTGTTGTCGCGCTAATGCGCTGGAACATATCCTCAAAGCGTGTTTTGTAGTTTTGAACAGTTATTGTATCTTGCGATGGGTCATTCAAAACCACATCAATTTCACTGACAACAATTTCTTCTTGGACAGGAGTTTTCACCCCATCAATGTAAGTAAAACCAAAAAATTCTGTATCCTCAATGTAAGTTCTATCACCGGGGTTGAAAGTATAACCTTCAAGTCCTTCAAGAGAACCCACATCAATTACATTTATTGAATAAGTGATTTGCGGGTTAGCTGATTCAGCAAGTGTAGCCGCAGCATCATAATAATACAAATTATCGTCAAGATAGTCTTCGCTCGACCAAGAACCTTCTTGAATAAAGCGCGAATACTTCTCATAGAACTTTTTATTGAGTTCTTCTTTCTGAGTTTTAGAAGCCTCAAGCGACTCTTGAATTTCCTTATAACGAGCTTGCGCCGCATCATATGCCTCTTTATAAGTATTATAGAATTCTTTACTTTGTGAGACTTGCCGTTCAAGAATTGCAATGGCAGTAATAATACCGATAATTTCGGGATCGTGCTCTATGAGAGAAATTACATATTCATCAGTTATGGGATTTTTGATGAAATCTTCATATATATATCCTTTTGCGGGAGGATAGTTTGCTAGTTCTTGCTTTTTGTCGTTAAGTTGCGTGCTACCTTCTGTATAAATCAAGTAATGAGTTTGGCTTGATGCCGATAAGGTGTTCATTGAGTTTGCAATTGCGGATGCCTCTTCTAACAGAGCCTGTCGAGTCTGATTGATACGCTTCATCTTGACATAATAACCTAACCACGGGGAAACTTCAAGATAAAGGTCATTCATCAACTCACTATAATTCAAAAGCCCTTGTGTATAATAATGACGGAAGTCATAGAAGAAAAGTTCGCCTGTTGGGTTATCAATTGCGCGAGAAATGGAACAGTAGCCATCAGTAGCAAATTCATTATCATTATCTTCGACGACAATTTTAGAACAAATTTGATCGCTATCAACGGTGCGCTCAATTGATTGTAAATTTATACCATAATGGAACCCAGCGAAATTCTCGATTCCAACATAATTACGAAAAATAACATACTTCTGTGGGATGCCATTTTTGTCTTTTTTTACTGAACCATCCTCATTGTGCTCAATTACAAAATCAATCCAGCACTCAAACAACTCCGCAAGATCTTGTAATATATTGAAGCGATTAGTTTTTTCAGTTTCATAAGAACGACGCTTTTCACAATTTTCATCATATTTAAGAGAAAAATCTGTTGAAGGTGAAGCTCCAACATATTCATATTGAATTTCATCAGCAGATGATGCGTCTTTGTTTTTATTAGGGTCGTAATAGTAATAAATAGTTTGGGCTTCTGCGCTCGGTACTGTTTCAGGATAGAGAATTTTACCGTCCTGTTCATAATATTTGAAAAAGTCGATTTGCTCAAAGATATAAGTGCCTGCAGTATCAGTTTCAAAGAAAATACCAAGATTCTTTGTTAACATTTGCTGATATGTAATAGCTTGCGCAGCACTTGCAACTCGCAGAATGTATCCTTCATTATTTGAGATATTTTGCGCGGCTGCAAAATCGAAAATGTGAATTTCTGTTGAACCGTTCTTCTGAATGTCATACTTCCCATCCACCATTCCATCGTAGAAAGCAACAAAACCTTTCAAATGAGATTCATCAACAGAAGCACCGCTCAGCTTCAGACGCAACACATACTTTTCACCAAGCGCGATACCATTTTTGACAAAAAGCTTTCGATTATCAACTAAACCACTATTATGGAAGCGGTCGCCGCTCTGTAAATTAAACTGTAAAGTAAGTTTAGCAGTAGCCAAAGTATTGATAAGGGCTTGCCCCTTGAGGTCTTTCCCCTCATTATCAACCAGCGGAGGGTGAAACAAAGAGCGAATATAAGTTGAGCCTTCTTTATCCCAACCAGTTGTACTTTCAAAATTTGAAGAATTGGTAATCAAATTTTGAGTAAAAGTTGGAGACAAATATTCTGTTTTCGTATAGCCACGAATTTCTTTGCCAGCGGAATCTTGATAAACAGAAATAAATTCATCCACTTTAGAATCGTAAAAACTTTCAGTTGAGCGTATGAATTTTTTACCACGATAATCAAGACTTATTGCTTTTTCGTTCTTACAGAAAGATGGTGTTCCTTCACTATTGGTATAAGATGTATTGTCTATATACCAATTAGAACTATTCATAATCGTGCCAGTATCTGTATTTATTTCATATTTGCCATCGGAACGATACAAAAATTGAAAGAACGAGTCTTTATTAGACAAGCAGGAATAAAAGCCATATATAATTGAGCCTACTGGAATTATCTCTTTTGTCGTATTTGACATAATAGAAGTCGCTGTAATTTGCGAGATTGTAGTCAAAACATAAAGTGGCTCGACTGTAGTCTGCCGAATTAGGTCAGATTGGTCAGAAACTTGCCAGTCAGTCCCCTTTAAAGCCTCCGCCGCGAGGGTAGTAATATTACCAATTGAATTTTCTTTTTCGGCACTAAAAACTATATCAAGGCCATTCTTTGATAGCTCATTGATAAACAGAGCTTGCGCTGTATAAGTATAGCTCTTACCATCAGAATCCTCAACAATATTCTTTATAACAAAATCATACCACTGGTCTTTATAGTGAAGTTTGATCTTCCGTTCATTGACAAGCAATTTAATAAAAGGATTATCAATAAAAGCGCCTTCGGTTTTGTCAAAATATTGTGTATATAAAATAAAGCTAAGAGTATATTCGCCTGTTGTCTTTTTATTGAAATGAGCGTCTTGTGCAGCACAATCACTGGTCATTGTATTAGACCCAATGACTGCAATTGGATACTCATTGTATGTTGTTTTATCGTCTGAGAGTATATCCTCCCAAATGCTAATTTCATATTCTCGTAAAAGCATAGGAACCTCCTTAGTAAAAGAGGTAATCATAATCTATACCCACTTGCGCAGCATTGGTTATGCCAGTTATTGTCATATATGATTGACCAGTAGGTATCTTGAAAAATGTGCCTTTTGTCTTATGGCAGTTGTATAGATTGCCTGTACGTTTGCCATCTTTATAGCCCTCGATTAGATTAGTCGCGGAATTGATGCGCACCTCATCGTCTAAACCAATACGCGCAATCTGCGACAAATAAAGTTGAGAATCAGCATCATCTGTCAAATAGATATGGAAACCGCTAGATGCACCGAGCGTTCCTTTTTGTATGCTGCCTGTATCATCTACCGTGTCAGCCGAAAAACCCTTCAAGCTAAGCGTCCAGTCTGTTTCGACTTCGCCGGGATTCCACAATTCAGCCATCAAAGGATTGCCGCTGAAAGTATCAATTCCATCGAGCGTCTGTTTAAGCGCAATTACATCTGACCATTCAGCTACATTTTCATTGTCGAATTCAGCAAGCGTTTTCTTAGTGGAATGTGCATATACGTCATAAGAGACGAGTGAAACGGTACATTCCCCTTTATAGACCCGCAACTTATTGCCTTCTTCAAAACAAATATAATTGAACTGAGGAGCAGCCGCGGGTTTAGCCCAATAGAACTTATAAGGCGTCTCATCAAAAATAAGTTGCTGTGGTACTTTGGTTGAAAAAATCATTTTTAGTAAATATAATTGTGCTTCTGTAATAGAGTCAAAAGCCATTGATAAATCAAATGTTTTTTGTGTAAAGAAAGAACCGAAAAAATAAGTTCCATCATTACCCGGCTTTTCAATAATTTTATCATTGATAGTGGGCGCTAATTCCTCTGTATAACGACTGCCATCACTCACGCGAGTTATCCCCAATTGCGAAGAATAGTAACCGCCATACTGGAAGCCCATAAAATCTCCTTTTCCAACTCCCATTTGGTAGCCTCCTTTACCCATTATTCTAAAAATAAGTAAAATTTTTTGTCTTGAAATACAGAAAAGAGGGAGGATAAACCTCCCTCATATTATCTAATTTTCCTGATTACATTCACGCCACGATAAGAACCGTCTTTGTAAATTTCATCTTTGATTTTTTTAGTAAGACGCTCAACATCGTAGTCATTTGCGATTTCAGCTTGAACCGTGATGCTAAAATAGTTATCGCCGGATGTGGTTGTATTGTTTGTTGTGGAGCCACCGCGCAACAGGTCGGACAACACATCTTTGAGTTGGATAAAGTTTTCAGTATCGCGTGCATTGAGCACAAGTTCGGGACGAGACTTAGTGCCGTCAAGCCAAGCAAGACCAGTTTGAGTTGCAAAGCCGCCTGTTTTATAAGCGGGGAGTTTCTTTGCTGAAATAGACATTTTTGCTGCATTCTCCCACATTGCTTTGAGTTGCCTTTTTCTATCTTTGTCTTTTTCTCTTTTTGTTTGGGAAGCATAAGTAGAAATCATTTGCTGTTGATATTTCTTCGCGGCTGCGATAGCTTCCTCCTGCGTTGAATAAGTGCCACTAAGAGGAGCGTTGCCATAATAAGCAACCCAACTTTCTTTCCCTTGGTTTCCATCCGGATTTGTTTTACCACCATTACCACCAGAACCTCCGCCACCGCTTGAACCGCTCGAATTCTTATCGGCAGCCTGTGAATGACTCGGCACTAAATGATTGACAAGTTCCTCAAGCAACTTATTAGTTTCCTCTTGCTTGATTGTTGTCTCATCAATGTTTTGCGCCAACACATAAGCATATGCAGCATTGAAGTCCTTGATGAGGTCGTCTTGCCACACCTTTTTCTGGACTTCGCTCAAGCCCTCCCAGCTTTCACTCTTTTGGAGCAAAGCAACGAGTGCACTATCATTTAAAAGCTTACCATCCTCGCCAACAGAGTTATTCAACAAATCGTGAATCTGTCCCCAAAGTTGGCCAGTCTCTTGGTCAAACTCAAGATTACTTTCCATCAGCTTGATTTGACGCTCACGTTGCTCAGCGGCAAAATCAGCTTGATCTTGGAGAAGACTCAGTTTTTGGTCAAGCAATTCATCAGTGTAGTCCTGCTTGAGTTCGCCGAGTTCTTTCTCAAGCTCTTTAATCGCAATGCTATTGTCGGTTGAGGTGTCTTGTCTCAAGAAAGCCAAACGACGCTCTTTCTTGGCAATTTCGTCTTCAGTTTTTTGATTATCGCGGTCTTGACGCTGCTTATCAATCGACTTCTGAATTGCGTCAAACAAGTTGGAGTTAGTATCTTTGATGCTATCGTTGATATCACTAAGTTCATCAATTTGCTTCTGACGCTCATCTACCAAGGCGTCTAAAATGCGCTTTTCAAAACTGGTATATTCTTCGATAAAGCGTTCGCGCAAATCTTGGATATCGTTCTCAATATCTTGAAGCGCGTCATCAGCCTTATCAATGCGATCTTGAACTTCCTCCAAGCCATCAACGTAATCTTTAACGTTGTTATACAGGTCTTCGTCAAGAATGGCCTCAATTTTGTCCCAGTCGATTTCAATTGTCTGATCTTCAAAATTGTAAGTCCCATACTCGGCATACTGCGCATTTACTGCGAGGTATTCGCGCATCTCTTGGAGACGTTTCTCATAGGCAAGCTCTTGACGAACTTGCTGCGCGTAAAGGTTACGGTATTGCTCGGCTGTTACGCGAACAAGGTCGCCTGCTGTTTTGGAAATGTCAGCAAGATAGTCTTCATATTTCTCATCAAGCTTCTCTTGGTTGCGGCCAAGTTCGATGAGATCTTCCATTAGATTGTAGAGCCAGTCGAACTCATTGCGCCATTTATCGCCGTCGTCAGATTTAGAGCTGGAGCCTGAGCTGGAGCCATCGTTCAACCAACCCTTATTGCCTTTCCCATTGTAAGAGCTAGAGTGATCATATGGGTCGGGAATACTACCGCCACCGGAAAATGATGGAGTTGCCCTGCGGTCAGAATTACTCAAAATCTTGCGAGTTTGTGGCGCTGTGAAAACTCTATCACCCGGCTGAAGGTTAGTATATTGTGGACCTTTCGCACCAATAATATAAGCATAACCTTTTTCTTTATTCCAGACAATCTCAGCGCCCTCTTCGCCGCCGAGCGCGGGGCCAGCTTTTGCACGATGAGTGCCGCCTGCGTAAGAGGGAACATAGGCGCCTTTTGCAGAACTTTGTGTTTTCTTCCCTTTTGGACTAAACTTATTTTTAAGACCACTAAAATTAGAACTAGAATTTGATCCATCAGTAAGATCAACAATGCCCTTGACATTTACTTTATAAACCTTTCCAGTTGCGGCTGAAATAGCTCCTTCAATAGCACCTGTTAGCGCCTCACTGTCAATACCAATTTCAAGTTCACCCAATTCAGCAACGCCCTGAGTAACGGCTTCAGCAATATTGTCTTTCCACGCTTGAGTATCTTGTTCCTTTACTTGCGTATCAAACCAAGCCTGCACTTCTTCATCAGACTTATCCATAAGAATTTCAGGTTCAACCTTTATCTTATGGCCTTGATACATTACCTCAGCAGCGCCATCAATCTCTTCTCGAATCTTTTGGGCTACAGGGCCAATAAACTGCTCATAGTCTTGACCTGATTCCTTAACCATTGCATCGAGGCTAATTTCAGCGCTATCAGCCTTGAAGCCAGACGCAAAACCTCTTAGAAATTCTTCAGCATATTCTTGCCCTTTTTCGTTCTGCTCGCCATCTACATTTAATGCTCTATAGAAGTCTCCTAGAGCGGCTTCAACATCGCCCTCGTATCTTTCTAAAAGATTGGTCGCTGTGGTCGCTAAAATTTCTTTTTTGTGGGCTTGTTTATAATCATCAGAAAGACTGTCCCAAAGGTTGTTGGTGGCTGTTGTCTTTTCTGTTTTTCGACCAGAAACTTTTATATTATCAGCAATCGCTCTAGCATAAGTGCCTTCATCCAAACTTTCTTGTTGACCAGCAAAACCAGCATTTATGCCAGTAGTAAGAGTAGTAGCTTTCCACTCATCAGCAGTTTTACCTTTTGCTTTAAGTTCTTTATCAACAATTTCCTTTGCTTTTTCAGGGTCAGCCGCTTGAGCAATAATTGCATCAATAAGTGATTGATCGATAATGCCCTCAGTATTTTCAATCAAATACTTGATAGCTTCTTCAACACCATTAGCATCAACAATTTGAGCCAAATCAATTGAGAAATTCGCAGCATCACCTATCAAAAGCTTTATCAGAGTGTCAGATAAACCTTTACCAGCAAGAGAATCATAAATATCCTGATAGGTCGCATCAGTGATTTCCCAATCTATGCGGCCTAACTCATCATTCCATTTAGCATTGAAGCCTTTACCAGAAAGAACGTCAGTGCCCAAAACGGCTTCCCAAATGGGAGACAAATCACCGGTGCTGACGACATTGTTGAGCAAGTCGAATAGACGTTGTCCTTCTTGCTTGACCATTGCCTCGCCTTGTTGAGTAACTTTCCGCCAAGACCCCCCGCCAAAGAACAAGTCATAAATACCAGAAGCTTGAGCATTGCCAAACTCTCCGTTATTCATCATTTCTTTCCACGGGTCAAGCAGGTCAGCCACAAAGTCAGTCATTTGGCCATAGTCTGTGCCGAGGTCAATATCATCAAGTTCTCTTATAGTGTCTTCAATTCCATTTGTAAAGGAATTGAGTTTAGACATTGCTGTCAAGAACTCACCGCTTATGAGATTAGGGTTAAGGCCGTTCTTATTGATGCGGTTGAGAGTAGTCGCAAGAGCGGCCGCGCTAACGCCGCTTTCTTTTAGGAAAGTTTTGAGGTCAGAAAAACTGTCAGCTAAATCATAGATATCATCAGCATCAAGCTTACCGAATTCATCAAGCAAGTCTTCCAGATTTTCATCAGAAGAAAGAATATTCTCATAAAGATACTCAAACTGATTCGATAAGCTCAGTGCGCTTGTATTATCAGACAGAGATTTGAGTCCCTGTTCACCAAGAGCTTGAATCTCTTTATTTGTGCTCAGCGCCATCTTGCGCAACTGAGACATAGCACGAATTGGACTTGAAAAATCAATTGAATTATAGGCTTGAGTCAGACGATCAGCATCAAGTTCGCCTTGATTAGATAGCTTTCTAAGATGGTCTTGCAGCTTTTGCTGTCCATCATATCCAAAATACTTAGAGGAATTCGTCAGCATTGAACTCAGGTCTTTCTGAGTTTGATCTGACAATTGATTAAACTTGGCATCTCCCACGACAGAGCGTGCGATAGCCTCATTTTCAGCGGCCGTCTTTATCGCATCAGTGAAATTGGTTATAAATTGAAGATAAGCATTGGAGTATGCTTCAGTCCCTTCTTCATAACCTAGGCTCTTGAAAATTGTAGGGAGTTCTGAGCCGATATCTTTGAGTTTGGAGGTATCAACATCCTCAACACCATTGAGAACATCAAGGAAGGCTTGAGCCGACTCAGAATTACTAAAAGCCCCGGAGAAGGCTGTAACCATACCTTCGACCTCAGTAGCTAACTTGTTAGCTACATCATCCAAACCCAGCACATTATGTGCAAGTTCGGCATCAAGCTTTTCACCATTACCGTATGTTGAAAGAACTTGTTCTCGCGTCAAACCGAAACGAGACATCAAGTCTTCAGTCATATCCCCAGTAGTATGCCAGAAGTATTTTGCAGCTTCTTTACCAGCATCCTTCAAATATCTTTCGTCAAGTAAATCATTACTGATTGCTGAGCCAAAACCATCAAAGCTATCAACAATATTAGATAGACCACTGTCGAGCAAACTGTTTGCCGTATTGAGAGAAGCTTGGGCTTTATTCTCATAACCTCGATACTCATCAATAGAGGTTGATTTTATCAGCTTTTGACGATTATAATCGCGCCCTTGAACTGCATTAGCATATGCCTGCGTGAAAGCTGTTTTGAAAGCTGACTCATTTGTAGCAGATGCTAATTTATCCTCAACTTTCTTTTGCGAAGTCTTATCAAGTTGAAGCGCGCCAGTCTCATTATCAACAGAATATGTAAGCCCTAAATCGCCCCAATTCTTCGCCATTTCAAGAACATTCTCATTCGCGGCGACAAGAGCTTCATTCCACGCATCAGTACCTTTTGTAGTTTCTTTGAGCGTGGTTTGGAGTTGGCGATAGGTTGAAATTTGTTCTTTGAAAGAACTTTGATTTTGGCGTGCTTGGGATTGAGCAGATTTTTGGGCTTCCGCCGCGGCTTGAGCTTCTTTAGTGTCGATTGTGTGAAGATCAATTAGTTTTACAGCCGCAGTAATCACACCAGCAGCCACAGCAACAAGGCCAAGAGCAGCTCCAAGCGTTGTCAAAGCACTTGCTGCTTGCAATCCTTGTTCTCCAACAAGGCCAAGTTTTTCAGCAACTTTTTGTGCGGCTTTTACCCCAAGAGATGCCTTCACCGAGGGATCAGCCGCAAGCTTGGTATTATATTTATTCAGACGTTTTTGACCCATGCTGAGCTTTTCAGAAAGCCAAGTGCCTATCCGTCCGGCTTTAGTTTGTTTGTTGAGAAATTTAGCATAAATATCGAGGTCTTTCTGCTCAAAAATTTTACTTTGATCAACTTCACCCCAATCAGACAGACGGGTAGCTTTTTGTGCTTTTGTAGCAACTAAACTTGCCTTTATTGCCTTTGGTCGATTTATTATCCAAGACCAAGGCCCAACAAAAGCATTACCTAATGCGCCGCCAAAGTTTTTGCCATATTGTGTCTGAGCATATGCATTAGCTGCAACGCCAAAACTCGGAATCTTCTGCCCCTTATCAATTGCGCCTTTGGCTTGCGTAATCCACGACATACCGCTGCCAAAGGCTACGCCACCAGCCTTTATGAGCGACATCGCGGTTATAAATTTCAGAACAGCGCCAGCTCCATTACCAAATGCGCCTGTTATTTTGTTTATAACAGTAAGGATTCCAGTAAGAGCATCAACAACGCCTTTTATAACAACGTTGTTGGCCAAGCCCATTGTGAATGTATCCCACGCATTGGTAAGCTGATTGATTTTGGCCTGAAGGCTATCAAGAGTCTTTTCAAACTGTTTTTGCGATGCGCCTGTGCTATTATAAGCTGCCTCGACGAGTTCTTGTGTACGGGAATAGTTTGAGATCATTGCGAGGAAACGAGATTGTTCTATACTCTAATAAGTTTCCCTATTAGTCTGACTATATCTTCATCATAAGATGCTCCGCGCTTCGTAATTTTACTTACTACAATTAGTCGATGAACCTTATTCTAAATTTTTCCAAATATATCCACAGCTTTTATATCCTTTCTTTATTGCAGCCTGAATTGACTGGGGTTTTACTCCCATTTTTCGTGCCGCTTCAGCATTATTTTCATAAATTTGGATTAAATTTCCCTCCAAATCATACTGAGCCGTTTTAGGATATTTTTTTGCCTTTGTTTCATAAATGGCTTTCAAATTATTTTCAAGAGCGCTTACATTTTCAAGGTTAGAAATATGATTATTTAATTTGTTCCCATCTATGTGATTGATAACATTAAGCGCTCCGCCTCGCCATACCTCGTAGGTAAGCCGGTGCGCAGATATTGAAACTTTCTTTTTATCAATCGTTAAACAATATTCTCTATATCCTGAAGATGTAATTTTGCCTTTCATAATTTTACCTGTTTTAGAATTTTTTACTCTCCCCCATGTGGAGATCATGTAAATAGTGTTTCTAAAAGTTTTCCATTCTTCAACGTCATCATAAATTTCATAGTTACCGTGGTCTATTCCAGATGGATGACGATTGACGCCTAAATTGTTTTCTGAAGCATCAATCCACTCTAAATTCGATAAGTCGTTATTTAATCTGTCTCCATCTTTATGATGTACATATTCTAAATTATCAGGATTATCGAGAAACGCCTCGGCCAATAATCTATGTTGACTTTTAGAAACTTTCTTTTTTTTATATCTCAGGTCAAACCATCTATATCCATTACGGATAGTTCCTTTATAATAACGGCCAGTTTTTTCGCTCATAACTTGGCCATTAGAGTAAATTCTAAAATAGGTTTTCTCACCATTAATGTAAATATATTTGTATTCCATAATAAACCTCCTGTTTGTTTTAGTATATCATAAAACTAGCAAGAAGTCAAATTTTTAGAAGCTTGGCTGCGGATTTTCCAATTCTCAACGATTTTACCATACCTCGGTCATTACCTTTGCCACATAATATGTTGCCATTTATGCTTGGTTGTTGAGACTCTAAGGAAGTCCCCGCAATTCACGGAGTTTTTAGTTATCTGTATTATTAAGCCGCAGAAAGCAGTGGGCAACATTCATTTCGCCTACTACCGGCTGCTTGAGTCGCAATATATCTCTGCGTTGCTAAATCTAGCGTATCCCAACGAGAAGAAAGTTGAAGCAAAACATCATCCAATCCTTCCTCGCCAAGTAGGAATTTCTTCAAATCAATGCCAACAGTTTGAAGCGCAGTATCAATCTTGTTTATATTAATAACTTGACCTTCACTGTCAGTGCCCATTAGTTGGTCTTTTGTAAATAGTTCTTTTACTTCTGTAAAACGAGCTATGACTGTTTTAAGGCTAGTACCGATAGTTTCAGGCGCTTCTCGTGTTGCTTCAACACCTTGTGCTAGTAAAGCAGCCGTTGTCTCAAATTCCATATTGGCGGAATGAGCCAAGGATGCAGTCTTACTCATTGCGACACCAAGTTCTTCAACATCAGATGCGGTTATAGCTGCTAATTCAGAATAAACATCATTAACCCGCTGTGAAGATACTTGGTTCAGCTCCATATTAAAGCCACGTAAAGCGCTTGTCATTAGGTCAGTTGCATTAGCATAATCCAACCCTGCTATACGGGCCATCTTCATTGTTTCAATGCCTAAATCCCAAGCTTGATTTTGGTTCAAACCCTGTTGGTAAAACAACGTTAATGTTTCATATGCACCTTTAACAGTTGCACCGAGCTTATTGGCTTCATCAGTATATTTCGGCAGCTGTTTCCACATATCACCAACGCTAAAGTCGGTAACAACTGCTGTTTCAGTCATTACTGCATCAAGGTCTTTTACAGTGTCAATTGCATCGCGCACCGCGCGCTTCAATAGTTGAACACTATTGTTAAAACCAAAGAAATACTCAACGCGAGATTGGAATTGTTGGAGTTCACGTTCTTGATTATTGAGCTGACGAACAGCATCTCGCGCACGATTAGCACCATCCGCATAACCATCGAAAGCTCTAGTCCCATTATTAGTAGCTGAAATAACACCACTTATTTGAGATTGAACCCTAGTCAGCTCTCCACTTGTAAATTGTGCAATCGCAGCTTTTGCCCCATTAACATCTTGCGGAAACTGAGACATATCAATTCCAAGTTTTTCAAGCTCTGTGCGCAATGTTGAGAAATCAGCAGAGCCACTATTCTGCGTCTGAAAATCTTGCAAAGCTTTTTGAGCATCTTTGATTTTTGTTTGAGCTTCAGCTATTTGATTGACAAAACGTGTTATAGCCGAAGAATCTTGAACAGTAGCCTGCGCATTTATAAATTCTTGAAGTTTTTTCTTTGCAGCATCCAATTCATCAGCTATTTGCCGATAAGTGCTAGATTTTCGTTTTTGCCCCTCAGAGAGATTCTCTCGTCCAGCCTTGGCATTGTACCACTGCTGCATCTTTTTTTGAGCTTCATCTATCTCTTTCTGAGCGGCACTAGCTTGATCGCGCAATTCTTTCGCAATGTAAACTTGGCCATTGACCGTGGCATTTGTGGGTTTGGCTTGCTCCGCGACAAGTTTACTTTGAGCTTCGGCTTCACGATTTTGCCATTTTGTTACATTTCCTTTTCGAGTAGCTGTGCCTTTATTGTATTTTTCTAAATTAGAATTATATTTTTCAAGTGCTCTATTAGCCTTTTCAATATTTTCAGCGACAGATTCAGGGAAAAGCTTTTTAAGCTGGCTATCCGACAAATTTGCAGCTTGCGCAACTGCGACTTTGATATCAGCATAAGCCTTTAGAATTTTTTGTGCGGCGCCAAGTGCCTCTTTAGAGCTATTAGCTGTAACATCGCCCGCAAGAATTTGGTCAAGACGCGTCATTTCTAACTTCATTTTTTCCAAATTCTTTGTTAAAGCATTGTCAATATTTTTCGGGAGCATAATCCCACCTAATGCATTTTCAATGTCACCGGCTGCTTTTTTAATCTGGCTAACATCTAAAAGCGCCTTTAGATTGATTGTCCCAGATGTTGTCCTATTTGTAGGCATCCTTTACTCCTCCTTTAGAAATCTGCATCTATGTCTTCATTAAGAAGCCATAAATCAACAATTCTAACATTACCTCGCGGCCCTACAGGATATGCAATCGCATCGAATGAGCCATTGACCGGCATAGAATTTTCGCCGAGCTGGAGAGTAAACTTAGATACGATTTTTAGTTTTGGAATTTGGATTATACCAGTATGGTTGGCTCCTGTTTTATCATCTTTAAATCTTGTGCGGCCTTCCAAAGATAAAAAACCATTTATAAAACGTTCACCAACAATAAGATCTGTCCTTGGCTTTTTATATTCAAAGCAATAAGATACAATACAATTGCAATAATTCCTATTTAACGTAAGCACATTTTCGTCTTGCGTATAAATTATGCCTTTACCATCAATAGCACGCACGTGCAGGTTAGATGATGGCGTATGACGCAAAACAATAATTCCATTTTCGTTGCTTTCACGCTGTTCAGTTTGTGTCAGTATAAGCATTGAATTTTCTTGTGACACAATTCGTAAATTATTCATAACTGCCATTTGCTCACGGGAAAAAACTCCTTGAGTAAATGATAAAGGAACTTCTTGAACAGTATCCCAAATCACTTGTGCGCGATTGTCAAAACCGCCTCTTGCAGCAACAAATTGACGTATTTCTCCAAAATTAGCAAGTTGAATATGGTCAAAAGTTGTAATAACATCTCCGGGGTAGAACTTTTGACCGTTGATTTCCAACTCATAGTTTGCCTTTAAGGAGACTTGATAAAGCTCCTTCAAGGAAAATTGTTGGTAATCCATCTCCTGTCCTCCTAAATAAAAAAATGAGTAGGTGGTAAGACACCACCTACTCAGGGATTTATAAAATTAGCCATCGCTGCCAGTGGAGGCAGCTGTAAAGTCATACTTAACAAGCTTGAGCATCTTACCATCCGCCGGACGAAGAACCTTGAGGTTCATATCGAAGACAGCGGGATCGCCTTCAGCTTCCATGGTAAGAGTGACCTCAGACAGCATCTTAGCTTTCTGAACGATGAACTGAAGGTATTCATCTTCACCAGTGGCTTGGCTACGTGCATAGGTATCACCAGTGACATAATAAGTGTCAGGGAACTTTTGTGCATCAATAGAGAACTCATAGCCAGTGATGTCGACATCACCCGTCACAAAAACAGCATCAGTATGATCGGTAGTAGTATCTTCCTCACCAGTTGCTTTATACCAATGCGGCTGCTTGAGTTCAACTTTCTTGCCATTCATATCGGTAAAGTAATACTTTGCACCTTCAGTAGTTACCTCATCCTTTGCTAAGGTCTTGACCAAATGAGTGGCATTTACTTCTTCGGAGCCAAACATCATAGCAAGAGACTTGGCTGAGAACAAAGCATCCTGCAGAGTAAGGGTTATTTCTTTATTGAAGTCCCAAATTATGAGTTCGGGGTTGCCCTTACCACCACGAGCCGCGACGTTTTCTGCGGTCTGCTCAATGGTGCTAACCTTGAGGGTGTCCAAATAAAGGACAGGTGCGCCACGGCTACCGTCAGGATTTATTTTATAGAAAACTACGTCAGCACATTTCTTTTCACCACTTTCTCAAAGTGGCCGATTTTCAGCTTATAATTTCTTATAAGATAAGACTATATCTTCACCTTATTCGGGTAATAAGGGTTCTGCACTGTCCGCGAGATTTTGCGGCTGCTTAGTCGTTGAACTTTCTAAGTAGTTCCATTTATATCCACCCGCCGTCTTCCTTTTACCAGTACAACATCTGGTAATTGATGAACGACAAGTACCAGTTTTTTCGGCAGCTTCTCTCTGAGACGAAAAAACTGCTAATAGATTACCATCTAAATCATATTGACAAACTTTCGTTTTTGAAGCTTCTGCGGCTTTCGGCTGAACTTGCTTAACCCATTCTTTTGTCTTAGCGTCCCGATTGCCATCAAAATAACTGTGTTTAGAATTATAAGAATAGGTGGTCCATTCCAAGTTCTCCACACGATTGTCATGTTTATTATGATTTTTATGATTTACTATTGGATATCCCTCTGGATTTTCAATAAAAGTAGAAGCAATTAGGCGATGCGCTCGATAGATTTTTTTGTCAGTTAGCGTGACAATCTTGTATCCGTCCTTGTCCAACCATTGCTTGCACAATTGATTGCTATTGATACGACGAATATCTCCTAATTCATTAGCTTCATAGTTATTGTCAATGGGAATAATTTTCCACATTATTTTCCTCCTTAGCTTAGCTGCTGATTACCCATTGTAACATTTCTAGACTTTTCAAACCATCGCGCCCGCATTTTCACGCCACGCTGTGGTATTAGAACTTTAGGGTTTTCCAGCAATTCACAGAATAAATTTTTGTAAGCGTTTCCGTCTTACCGAGGCAACTGACTCTTTACCTCTTTAATGCCGTACTTATCTAACAGATTAGCCATCAAAAATAGCCTCCTATTTATTCAAAATTTTTTATCCAATATTCAATTTTTACTTTATTTTTATCCGCTCCGGCAAGTAAACTCCGAGCATCTAAGTCAAATTTTTCTTTAGCTTGATAACTCTGAAGTAATGCCGAAATTGCGCATTTGCTCAACTCTCCAATATTAAGTGGAGTTATCCCAATCCCCATACAACAAACGGATACCATTAAATCAGAAAATTTTAAACCCTTCTTGGCGGCCAGCTTCTCTCTCTTGCGGCCTAACCTTTTGATACGCACAATGCGCGGGTCAAGATCAGGCGGGTCAGGTGGGCCAACTGGTGAATCACCAAATGATTCGCGCAAGAGATTTTGAAAGTCAAAATAATCTTCTTCCTTCAAAAGCCGCAACTCATCAACAGAATTAATTTTTTTGAGTTCTTCTTTCAAGTCCCCAATGACAATCGTATTCATGTCAAACAAAAAAGAAACCGGTTCGTGAATGAAGAACTGAAAGGCGCGGCTTACCATTTCTTCGCGGCCTTCACCAGCTCGCGCATAATTTAATACAAACTGAAATGGCGTAAAAGGCTCACCTTCAATTTTCTCTTCAAACCACTTGTCTCGCAATTCATCTTGTGTTATGAATAAGAGTTGTTGGTATAAACCTAGTTCTTCATTCGTTATAACTTCTCTAACTTTTGCAGGATAAATTTTACATAAGTTTTTGAAATGAATAGGTTCACCAATGAAAAAATTTTCATTAGTCATATGCTATAACCTCAAAATTTTGAAAATAGCAAGTCATTTCTTCGCTTGAAAAGTTATATTGAAAATCACCACCGGTTAGCTTACCAAGTCCATTGATAAGCTTTCCGTCAAGAGACTTTTGAATTTCTCCCATTATAGCAAAAGGCCGCAAATTCTGTCCTTTGATGAGCCACTGAGTATCAGGAACATAAATTTCAATAATAAAATTTATCAACTTGAATTCGCTATTCGTACCTAATCGACTTCCTTGACTACACCGTACAAGTATCAATGACTGTGCAGTTTCTTTAGAGCCAATGCGGGGCGTCACTTTGACAATTTTTTCAAAAACTTCTTTTTTGATTTGTTCGTCAGTCAAATCAGGATTGGATAGAGGGTCTTTGTCAGAATAGTACAAATATTTCAACAAATTCTGATTATCCATCAAACGACTTATAATCTTTTGAAGGTTCTCTCCAATGTCAGCGCAATTTCTAACTCCCATTACTCCTTACCTCCATTCAACCAGAAGAAATCATCCTCACTGTCTTCCTCAGTTTTTTCTGGAGCAGGTGTTAGATCAAACAAATATACAGGATCGACAGTGACGAATTCAACTCCAAGGTCAGACTGTATATCATAACCTGTTACGCGATAGCCTTCTTTGAGGTCGCCCTCGCCTGTCTCAAAATAGTCATCTTTTCGTAAATCCGCATTTGTCGGCATTACGAAGAAACTCATTTTAAGATTTTCGGTATATAGGCCAGCGGAGCGGCTTCTAGACTTGAGTTCGTCTTTGAGCATATTGTCCTCTTGCCCATACATATAAGCCCAAGTAGAACATTGCTTTCCAGCGCGGGATATCCACTGAATATAATGAGACATTCGTAATACAATATATTTGTTATACCCACTGGCGGAAATTTCCTCCATCCAATAAATCATCCAAGGCTTTAGAATTCCATCTTTATTTTCTATCATAAGGATAGTACCATTTGGAATGTTTAATTTTCTTCGAGTCAGCAAATATTGCAAAGTTTGAGTTTCATCTTGTTTATACTTTTCAAGGATTCCGGGGTGTATAGCATCCTCATATTCAAAATCAACACGATAAACGGACTTGAGTAAATAATCTTCAAACTCCTTTTCACGCTTATTCTGAACACGGGATTGATAATCTATCCCATAGCGGTTCAGACGTTTGAGATATACGTCCTCAAAATAATCCATCACAAACCGCCTCCTATGAGAGACATACAATCAAAAATTGTTGTCCGAAAATATTTGTAGCTAAGATATTTCAAGCTAGAAAGTTTTTTGAATAAAATATAATAATTGATTGAGCGCTCACTTTCATCAACGCCCATCAGTTCAATTAGAATACTATCTAAAAACTTTTCCCATTCTCCATTCTCTTCATACTCGCAAAGCAAATGGAAAATTTTATTTTTTAGCTTGTTATCATACCCCTCTTTCATTTCCTCAGCATATTCCATATTAGCCACCTGCCAATTTAGAATAGTCAAAGGACTTCTTATCTCTTGAGCGATAATAAGTGCTTTCCAAACGGTTTGCTCGCTTTTCTTCTTTCTCAAGAGCTGAGCAAAGTTTATCTAACATATTGGCCTGAGAAAAATCTCTTTCCTCATAAAGAGGTTTGATATTCTCCCAAGTCATAATTGAGCGGTTTAGCCACTCAACCTTCATACGTACAGCCAAAATTTGGATTTCTGAATCATCAAGGTCGCCCGCTATATGGGTATCATCAGCTAAACTAATATCATTGCGAGGGAACTTGAACCAAGCCGCGGCACTAAGATAAAGTTCTTTCAAATCCTGATGAACTTCCTCCCAAAGCCACTGCGCCCATTCATCATCTAAAATTTTAACAAGAAACGCATTATATACTTTTTTGATAGGGGTCATATATAACCTCCTTATTCAGCCTTAGCCTGCCTATTCAACTGAATTGCGCTTATAACATTAATGCCAATGGCCTTTTGAATTATTTCACTCTTGTTAAAATCAGTACATTCGTGAGTGATAGCATAATCAGCAACTTGATGTTTTTGTTCAGTTGTAAGCGGCTCAAAGAACTTTCTAAATTCGCTAACCGGCATAGGGCCAAGCGCACGAGCAAGCTTTGCATCATCAATCTTGACGATATTGACAGGCTCTTTCGCATCGTTAGGCTCCAAACCGACTTCTTTTTTGAAGTCCATATCTTCTATATACAAAATGCCCTGACGGAACATATACTCAACGCCGGGGTCATAAAAAATCTCTTCCAGTATCTCTGCATCTACAAGAACCTTTTGACCTTTCTTTTCCCAAGTTTTCTTGAAACGCATTTCAGGCACGTTGATGCCAACACGGCCATTGACCTGACTTGTAATAGCAATCTTTTTCTTATCCATAATAAAAACTCCTTTACTCCTAAAATAAAAAATAGAGGAAGGGAGAAACTCCCTCCCTCTTTATAACTCAATTATATATCGTAAGGGGAATCAACAGTCTCGGTGATACCAGTGTTCTGGTAAATCGCCCAGTTGTGATGTGCCAGAATAGCAACGCCCATCAGACGGTAGGTGTGAAGTTCCATAGAAGCGTCGCGGTTCTGGAAGTCGTACATTTGCTGGCCGCCCTCAAGAACAACCTTGACAACCTTTTCCTTACCAGCAGGAAGAATGTAAGCAAACTGTGGGTCAATCCAAGTCTTGGTGTTGCTCTCGTCAATAAAGGACTGAGGAATCTGAACAATGGGAGTACCACGGAACAGGTTGACGTAGCCAGTGTTGTGAATTGCATCGATGTCCTGAGGATGATAAACACCTTGATAGTTAGTGCCGACAGGAACGATAGCATCCGGACCCATAGCGGCAACGAACTCAGGAGGAGCAAAGATAACAGCGCTAGAGCCGTAAGCTTTGACAACAGAAATAAGCTTCATCATTTCAGTACCATCGAAGGAGTTGCCGGAATACTTGTTAGCCGCAGGACGACCAGCCGCATTGATAGCATCCTTCAGCGCACGCTGAACTTCACCATAGATAACGTCAACCATACCCTCGGTCACGATATCCATAAGCTCGGACATAGTCTCAGCGCCATCAAGGAAACGCTGGAAGTCAATAGTGGTCGCACCGCCGATCGCATAAGTCTCAACGGTGAAATCGGTGTGATCAAGACGGAAAGTCTCATAAACACCAGCCGCGGCCGCACGGGTAAGGAACAGCTTTGCGCGGTTCTGGCCAACGCGACGACGGAAGACAGCCTTCTGCTTGAAGGCAACTTGCTGAACTTCAGCAAATGGAGCCATACCGGAAATAACCTTATTAGGAACGATTTCATCGGCGGCACTCATTATAATCTCAAAAATATCGTACTTATTACGATTGAACTCGTTCAAAGAAGAAGCGAGCTTACCCATCTCACCACGGAAAGCGTCCTCAACATTTTCTTGAGTGAAGTTTGCGGGAGCAGTACCCTTAGCGGCGTGGAGAGCGAGGTCTTTCAGTTCTTTTATAGTAGCCATATTCAAAATACCTCCTCAATTAGCAACCAAGAATCTGGAGCTTGACGCCGAACTGACCATCAGGCATAGTGTAAGCCTTAGCAACCTTAGCAACGACACCAGCAGTCGGCTTGGTAGCAGAAACCTTCCAAGCACCATTGGTGGAAACACCAGCATAAACAACAGCGGTATTGCAAGCCTTGAGTGCAGTCAAAAGGGCATCCTCACTTGTATACTCGGTATCGTCATAGCACAGGGTGTTAGTAGTAAACAAGTCACCGATAGCGGGATAACCCATACGAGGATAGAGCTGACCGGGCTTGAGGTTGAAATCCTTCAGAGCATTTTTTCGCTCATCGTAAAGGTGCTCAGAACTGTAATTTATTGCCAGAGGAAGATCCTCAGAAGCATCATAAAACTTTATGCAGCGATTAGCCTTATCAACGGCCAAAAGCATACCATTTTCCGCAGGAACGCTGGCGAAGTCCTCGGCGTCAAGGGCGCACTGGGCTTCAACGCGACCGTCTCTACGGAAGGCCACATTGTTTAACTCAATCTGGCCAAAACCATCAATAACGAGTCTTTTGATAGCCATATGTATTAGTCCTCCATTTTATTAGTATATTTGGATAAGATATCCTCAATACCGCCCGTATGAACTTCTTTCGGGACGTACTGAGCGGGAGTCTCCAAATTAAATAAATTTGGATTATGCTCCACCATTTCAAAGGCCAATTCTTTCTTCAAATCAGCAATCGCAAACTTCTCAAGACTCTCGCTGTATTTCTTGAGAGTTTCTTCAGGAAGAGACTTAGAATACTTTTGGAGAATTGATTCTTTTTCAGCCGTTTCGGCGTTGAGCCTAAATGCGCGAAGCTGTTCAACTTCTTCCTTCAAAGTAGAGAGTTCTGCGACAGAATTTTCATTCTCTGTTTGTAAAGTAGCGTTTGCGTTATTCAGCTCTACAATTTGCTGTTCAAAATTTTCCTTTTCAGAATTGAAAGTTTCAACTTGAGTCTGGAACTCAGAAACTTGACCCTCAAGAGTAGAAACCTGATTGGTTAGTTCTTCATTCTTGGAATAAATTTCGTCAGCCTTCTCAAAGCTGCCGCCATTTATTGCCTGAATAGTATCGAGAGTCTTTTTTTCACTTTCGGTTACATCAACAATATAAACTTCGACGACCTCGCCAAGAGAAATTGAATCGTCTTCGTCATTCTTGGTGTAATAAGCCCGCACGTAGCGATTATTTTCATAATCATACGCGATAGCATATTCATCGTAGACAGAGCAAATAGAGTAAGCAACACTCCAATTGCCTTCCTCATTATACTCAGGGTTCAGTGCAGAGAAGAGCATATCAAACTTCTGACTATCACTGAGCTTGAAATTGAGTTTATCCATTTCTTGTCCTCCATTGTCGACAGTTGAATTATCTAAAGCAAATTGCTCAAGCTTGTCAACTGCCTCTTGTAAGTTAGAATATAAAGTAAAAAATGCCGCGCCTTCAAAACAAGGCTCTACATCGTCCCCTAAAGCTTGAAGCCCAAGGAAACAAGCATCAGTATATACAAATAAACGCTGACCGTGAATTGTTTTCCAGCCACCCTTTATCGAAGGCGCAAAAAGCTCCATTGATTGACCTTTAGAAACAATTTCGCTAGCTTCCTGATAAAGGGCCGTAAAGACGAGAACATCGCAGCACGCATAAATGCGTTCAATACCATCGTCATCAACGTGCGGCTCCCACGCAAAGTTATGTGATTCAGGCACAATACCATAAATGCGGCCCTCATCACGATTCTTGCCATGGTCGGTATAGTCATCATTGAATTTGTCATAAATACCCTTTACAGGGACATAAGGCAAAGTCGCGACGAGCTTATCAGCAAATTCATCTGTAATAAAACCGCCATTGCGGTTTTCATACTTATAAAAAATGCGGCAACGACATTTTGAGAGGACTTGGTTGTACGGCTGTAAATCACCATACAGCTGCACATCGAACTGAGTAATCTTTTTACTCATTAGCTAACCGAACCTCCCGCTGTATTATCTAATGATTTTTCATTTTTGATTGTTTGTTCGGCTTTTTCCTCTTCTTGTTTCTTTGGCGCGCCGACTTCGCCTGCAATTGCGTTGTAGGCGGATTGAAGCGGAATCAGATTTTCAGGCAATTTCAAAACATCATTCTCAAGTTGCTTGATATCACTGAGGTCGCGCTGAGAAATGCCTTGCGCGATAGATGGTACAAGCCAGCTATAGCCAAGAGAAGCAAGTTCTTTTGCAGACTTGATGTAGTCATCCCAGTTTTGCTCTCCAACAGGAAGAATTTCATATTTGAAACTTATATTAGAATTGCCAAACAACTTATTCAAAATGCCAGTCAGAAAAGTAGCATATTTGTTAGCCATTGTCATCATAAAAGCGATGTCTTTTCTGATAGACATTTTTAGAGTAGTACTGCCAGTAGATGCAAACAATTGCGGGCTTACACCGGACTTGTTGAATACATTCTGCAGCATTTTTTCGATTGAATTAGACGAAGCTTCAGATGAAGTTTTAGAAACAATTGCATCAACGTCCGCATAAGTTGTAAGAACACTAACATTTTTATTACCGCCCATCATAGCAACAGTGCCCTCGTGCATTTCAAGTGCTTCATCAGGTTCGAACAAAAGCTCATTAGTGGATGTATTGTGCGGGATTTTCTGAACAATTATCTTTCTAATTTCTTCAAGGTCGCGCTCACGTTCAATTTCGACAGTATCTTCATATTGTAAAATTGACGGTAAAATCGGCAAAAAGAAAGGTAAACCACTACTCAACATTGGGAAACAAATACCAATGTCAGCCGGAATCATTACCCACTTATTTGACACGCTCTTACGACGACTCCACGCACGATAGTGGTTTGCTATCAGTTGTGGATAAGTGTCAAGCGCAATTTCACGAGAATCCTCGTCAGCAATTGTATCAAAATATGACACATCAAATTCAATCAAATCATTTCCATTTAGGTCTTTGAAACGGCTCACGCAGTAGCGCATTGGCAAATCAAGAATTGAAATACTATCTTTTGTAATGTCTTGAATAACGCCGTAATAACAGCCATCCACAAGAGCCTTTTCTGACCATTCAAAACCATATTTAGGTAAATTGAAGTGTTCCACAAACTCTAAACCACGCTCATATCTCTTCTTTATGTTAGGGGTGGAGAGAGAGCCGCTTTTACTGTGCGGAATAAGAATCCCAACATATTTCAAAATAGATGCGTAATGTATAATTTGTTGGCGATACAGCGGGCTACGCTCATAAAAATAACGAGAAAGTTTTTGCTGAGCAAGGACATCGCCGTTTTCGATGATGTCCTTGATATCTTTTTCGTCATAACGATCGCGCCCAAAATAACCATAACGCCGCGGAATACCGTATGAAAGTTGTGTCCAGCTAGTCTCACTAGTTGGAACAACTGGAAGTTTGGCGCCCTCAAGAGTAGTCAAGTTGAAAGTTCGTTTCTTTGCCTGACGTGCGCCAATCGTATCCTTTACTTCATTCGCCATTCATTAGCGACCTCCTGAGAAAAAGGTTAGTTGACGCTTCACACCGGGTGTGCGGCGCCGACGCTTTTTGGTTGCTTCGTCCTCTAGCTGTTTGATACGCCAAACGCCATAGGAGAAAGCGGAGTATTTATCTTTAGGGAATCGAGTATTGATTTGTTCGAGCACTATATCAGTGCCAGAACCTGTTCTTTTCAAACGAAGATTAGCCATTTCTTCAAAAAGGCTCGACGTCATTTCATGCGGCATAAGTCGCTTGATGCGCTGTTCAATACTCATCTTCTGTCCTACTTTTGTAGCGAGCAAAGCGATTTTCGCATCTTGCTCTTTTATCAGAAACTGAATCATACCGCCATTTATACGAGCATAAGTTGTCCCATGTATTTCACTGTTCAATGGGCCATTAGCTTTCATTGAATATAAGATACAAATAGCATCTTTTGGCTGTACTTTTTTATAAGAGTCATCATTGAAGAAACCATATGCTGGAAGCATTTCACCGTGTTCATCATAATGGACTTTTATCATTTCATCAGCAAGACCAACACCCAAACCATTTGTATCTATAAGACACTCTTTTGGTTTATAGTCTCTAATAAGTTTTTTGAGGTCAATTGCCTGTTGAGTAAATGTTTTTAGCTCCATTTGCTTACCAAGCACAATAACATTTACAAGTGTTGCATAGTATCTATCATTTTTAATATTTACACGAAAAACACACGCAACAGTCTGGCAGCCGGCCAATCTTGCTACGTCTACCGAAATAAAGTAGAATTGATTGACTCCGGCTCTAAAATTCGCGTGAAATTCTGGATTTTTTATTTTGCGATGCTTTTCCATTTTACTAAAATTGAACCAACTTTCGTCAGAAGCTCCACTCCATAAGGACATATATTCACGGGCGAAACTTTCTTCATTGAAAGACGGGTCCATTTTTAGATTGTTGATGTATTTCCTATCTACAAGTCCGTGCATCATGGGTACACGGTAATCACAGCCGAATGTAAATGATTGGCTCGGCAGAATAATCGAATTCTCAAAAACCGAGATAAGCTTGTCATAAGCAAATGACATCTTAGTGCCTGCACTTGTAGCAAAAATTGTTTGTTGATTTGGCTCACGTGGATTTACAGTGTTATCAGGAAGACGGCGCGAAACATTGAGAAGAGGAAGAACAATTTCACTTATTGGCTGTTCTTCATGATCACGAATCTCGTCTATCAAACCACCGTATTTACGTAATCCACGAGTGCTTTCCAGTGCACCACAAACTTCGAATGTAGAACCATTACGAAATGTCAAGCTGACATAATCCGAACCAAAATTCCCCGGCATTGGATCAATATCGCCTCTTACCACTTCTCGCCTTATAAGAGGCCACTTATCGTAAATTTCATTTATCTTTTCTTTACATTTTATTTATCTAGGTTCATTACTTCTAGACCATATGGCTATATGTTTCCATATAGATTAGACTATATCACTATCTCAGAGAGATAAATACCGCTTCGTATCATTTGATACTACTGTTAGTCGTTGAACTACTAAGAATATTCTCAATTTGCTGGAATTTAGTATAAGGAATTTCTAAAAGAGTAATATTTTTCTCTTTACACCAATCTCTTTTAAGCTGATCGTTAATTTTTCTTTTTTCAAAAGCTTCATCTCCTCCCCAATATCGGACAGGGATATAATGTTGCTCTCCTTGAAATTCAATTGCTAATTTATAATTTGGTAGATAAAAATCGAAGTAAAGGGTTTTTCCTTCTATCTTTTGTTGCCATTGCCAGCAATAATTTATATTATTTTCTTCACAATAGTTTTGAATTGCCTTTTCTCCTTTTGAAGTCTTACGACTACATTTTGGGCATTGATGAAATAAAAGATTGCTTGGAGTAATAGACCAAGTAAAGCCGCATTGATGTTTTACTAAAATTTTTTTATGAGTTTGTGTATATTTACTTCTGTCTACAATACTATACTCTTTCCCATATTTTTTCTCAAGCTCATCCTCAAATTTTTCCAAAGACATTGTCCCAGTTCGAAAGCAAGAAGGACATTTAGTATTTTCAAGAAGTCTTTGGGCTTCACGAGTAAATTCTTTATTACATTTTTTACATTTGAGTTTTACTGGTGAGCTAGCATTTTTATATTCTAGAAGCTCTAAATTATTTTTCTTACATAAATTTTCAATTTTATGTCGAACTTCTAATGTTATTCTCTCTTTTGGAGTATGGCAAAATTGACATTGATATTTTTTCCCAGCTCGGACTAAAACCTCTCCTCGGCTTACTGTTTGTTCTTTTCCGCAAGTTAAACATTTAAATTTCGTTTGAGCCTTTACTCCATTGAATTCTAAAACTTTTATTTTATCTGATGTCAGTGAATTAGCTTTATCTTCAAAAGTTTGTAAAGTATACATATAATCCTCCTTAGCAGCTGCTGATTGCCCATTATTTTTTACGTAGGCTTACGCCATATAAAAATCCTTTTCTTTTTTTCTACTTTCGTCGCTTTCATATATTGAGGGATATATATTGTAGCAGAAAAGGCTTTAGGGGTTTCCAGCAATTCGATATTTTTTTCAAATTATGTCGCCATAATAAGTCGCTGACTTTTCGCGATTTGCGCTCCTTGCTTCTTATTCGGCGCGCAAATAAATCTTCGTGTCAAAAAGGCTTATATTTTTCATATAAGATTAGACTATATCTTTATCTCCTAAGAGATAGTTATCGTTTCGCAATAATATTATTGCTACTCCCATGAAGGGATAGTCGTTGAGCTAAAATAGTCTCTATTTCGTTGATTTGGTTATAATTTATAATGAGTAGCTGCTTATTTTCTTTTTTAGCTATTTCTACTTTTTTTTCATCAACTTCTTTTTGCCGCTGATAAGTTAATTCTCCTCCAAAACGTGGTACTGGCTGAAAATGCTGAATGCCTTGGAATTCAATCAATAAATTATAGTCTGGTAAAAAGAAATCATAGGGCGCACGTCGAAATTCATCTAATCTATATTGTGTATAATAAGTAATATTTCTTTGATTTAAAAAAGCAATAATTGCTTTTTCTCCTTTTGATTTTATTTGACAAATAGGGCAGGTTCCACCTTTTCCGGTTAGAAGATAATGAGGTTTAGCCCGATAAATTTTTCCGCAAAGGGTATGTTTTAATAAACAATAATTATCAGAACCATTATAATTTCCAATCAATTGATACTCTTCTCCACAAAAATTTTTTAGCTCTTGCTCAAAAACTTGTTGAGGTTTTTTAATATTACATTTATTTTCACAACCTAAACATTCATCATTTTTTTCTAAGCTCTCAGCCGAACGTTTTTGAAGAGTCCCACATTTTTTGCATTTTAGTTGAATTTCTAAAAACCCCGGAGTATATTCCACTATATCATACTTAGATTGATTTTTTATCCAATTTTGTAAAAATTGATTTTCTTCGTGCCATTCTTGCATATAACTATAACATTGACATATATGTTTCTTATGAGATGAAGTCCTTAGTAAAGCCCCAGCCGTAACGGTTTTTACTTTCCCACATTTATTACATTGAAAGGTAATAAGCTTATCATAGCCTTGATACTCTGATAAAAAAGTAAAATCTTCTTTTTGTATATTATATTTACTTATAATATCTTTTACAAATTGTTCGTGTGTTTTTTTCTTTGCACTCATTATAAATACTCCTTTTTCTATTTTAGTCGCTGATTGCCAATTAGCAGCACTTAGGTTTACACCCTATGCCATCCTCCTATTTGTTTCTACTTTCGCAACCTTTTTGGGAGAAGTGCCCTGAAGGTATAAGAGGCTTTACGGTTTTCCAGCTTTAAGATAACTTATTCAATACTCCTCACGAAGTAAGGGGGCACACATTTTACCCGGAATAAAAATACATTCCAACATCATCGCCAAAATTGAGATAAAACTCTTCGAGTATGCGCGACATGCGCAAATATATATCTCCTTAAATCTCATAATCGCGCGCAAGGTGATGCGTTGATAAAAAAACAAAGAAGGCGAGTTCTCTGTTGCTATCGTGTCAAGATAAATGTCAGGATACGCAATAAACGTACCCATTACGTTTTCAATATCCTCTAAATGTTCCTCCAAATATTGCTCTGAAAGAACAACTCCTTTTTCAAGCTCAATGCCGTCGCGCACGGGCCGATCAGGTGCTCGGAACATATTTTCTTTTTTCTCTAATAAAAGAGGAATTTTTTTAGGAGTCATAACCTTCAACCTCCGCTTCAAAATCGTCGCCATCCATTGAAAGAAGCTCCTTGTAGCCTTCGGTTTCATAGAGGTCGGCTTCATTATCACTAACATCCGCGCTTTCACCATAATAACGCTCTTCAAAAGACTGCTCCGCGCCTTCAAGTTTTTTCGCACGCTCAAGAGCCTCAATGCGACGAGTTATTTCTTCACCAAGGCCGCTTTCATTTGTGTAAAGACGTTGGTTGTAAGCTTGAATGTTTTTGATTGTTTCATCAACAATATCTCTTGTAACGCCATCATAGTATTTACAACGCCAGCCTTTTTTCTCTAAGAACTTAATCAATTCTCCCGTGGTATCAAAATCTGCTGCATTTTTCGCATTTTTCGGTGTAAATTCGGCTGTCTTGACAAGCTTATCATAAGAACCCAACAGCTTATCAAAATCAACGCCCTCTCTAATGCGACAGTCAATCTCATAGGAAATCTTGCAAATTTTATAGGCTTGGTCGCTTTGGAGAGCACCCGCGATATTTTGTGTGGCCTGTAAACCTTGATAAAGTTGTTCAAGGTATGTCAAAGCTTCATCATCATAATTAGCGCCCCATCGGTCGATCAATTTCGCGCGCTTGTCTTCTGCTAGCAATGGAAGCTCATCAATCAACTGACCGTTATCGCGCAATTGTTTATAAGCCTTGTAATAATTATCCCATCCAAGCCCCTCATATTCAGAGGTCGCAAAAAGCGCCGCATAGATGGGAAAACAATCATCGCCTTTCTCGTTATGAACTCGCTCAAACTCTCGTGGGACAAACGGAATGTCAGCGCACTGGCAAATGCGGTCAATAGCATCCCACTGAAAGTCTTTTTCAACCAAATACTGTTTGATGCACGAATTACACATCGGAAGGCGCTTTTTAGGATAGAAAGGAGAATTTGTGTAAGCAAATTCATCACTTCCCAAAAGCGACCCGCACCACGAACAAGTCTGTGTCTCAATTCGTGGACGAATCATCTGTGGTCCGAGTCCGGGCATTAGGTATCACCTTCACTTGTTTTTGAGGCAACGCCGCGCGTGTTAGTGGGGCAAGTCTGTAGAGCAGGTTTACCATCGATACATTCAATCGAATCGTTCGATGGAGTAGCTAACCTACCCGATTTCGCAGCTGCCATCTTTGTAAATTCTTTGGGTTCAGGTGATGGATTTTTGACAGCAATGCGCATTACCTTCAGCAAGTCTTTTCGGCTTGCTCTTGGAAGTGCCAAAAACTTATCCATCACTTCCTCTAAAATGTCAGCTAACTCACGTGGACGTGCGCGTTCCTCTCCTTCTTGCTTTTCATAACCCATCGGAGTGCTCATAATCTGACACAGCGCAATTAGGTCATAAATTTGAAGTTGTGAGAATAAGTCCAAGAATTCTTGAAACTGTTTCACAGAAACTTTATTTTCTTTTTCTTTCATTTACTTTCTCCTTTGCCGATAGTCATGGTCGCATTGTTTACAGCGAGCTGAAAAACCTGATTTCGCGCGGCTCTTGTGTATGAAATAAGTTTCACTCTCTACTAACAGGCGGCCGCAGACTGAACAGCGTTTAAAACGTTCTGGCCCCTCAGCGATAGCGCGCACAATTTCCAAATGGCGAGTCGCAGCATCTGCAATTGCGGGAGCTACGTATTGTCGATAAATGGTAGAAATGTAGTTTGTCTGATAAGAGCGGTCAAATTCTTTATTGACAATTTCCTTGATATCCATATTTTGCTTACCGGCTAGTTTGAGTTCAAGCACTTTTTGTTGAACGGGAGTCAAATTGGCTTGCCGCACATAAAAATCAAGGGTATCGCGCACTCGTGAAAGAGAGGGGTCAGTTATTAGTAGCTTTTGGCTATCCAACAATCTACAAATGTGGGCCGGATTGCGGAAGTCGATTGTAAGAAAGCCGAATGGCATGGTCGATTTTTGAGATTCTTGTGTCTTTTTAGACGTCTTATGTGGCTGACAAATTCCTCGCTCAATTAGTCGATTTTCCAACTTGCGGGCTTGCCTCTGATAGGTCGGGTCGTCTTTTTTCGTAGCGAGTTCCTCAAACTCCAAAAACCAGTCGACCGACTTACTTTTACCTTGCGTTTGTCTTGTGAAGTCAGACAAGCCAATGGGGAGAACCAAAAATCCGTCCTCCGCTGATTCTGGCCCGCAAAATGTTGGTGAAACCTCTTCCACAAACTTATTTGTGGGTCGCGCCATTAGGGTATTAGAAAAACTGTCCTTTATGGTGTATTGCTCGCGTCTCAGTTCAACTAACAAATGTTTCTTCTTGAGATACTGGCCGTTTGTCCAACTAAGCGCGCGTTCTTCTAAATCAAATAGTTCTTCGGGCGAGAATTTGCGTGTTAGGCGTTCGGGTAAGTCTGTTTTGCGTTTGCCGTGCGCCCTATCATAAAATCCAATTGACAACTCAATGCGGTCAATGCGACCAAACAAATCCCGCAGCATTGGAATAAATTCAGGTGGGGCCTTGCGTAGACATTCTTCACGTGAAAAGTTTGGTTTAGGCGTCTTGTAAGTTGTGTCGGCCAGCGAGTGAAATTGTGCTTCATCAAAAGTTGGGTTTTCTGTTAGTTCCTCAATTGAGGACACTTGGCGGGTATTTGCGCTAGAGGCCCATGTAGAGTTGCGGCGCTCTAATTGGACGTAGCCTTCTTGTTCAGCGTTTAGACCATTCGAGCCACGCCCCCAAAGTAGATAGTTTCCACACATTTCGAGGTCAGACTCAGAGAGAGGGACGGTTCGATTGGCCAAATAGGTTTCCAAAAAATCTGTGCGTTCGACTGCTGTTTCAAGCGTCCAGTCGAGCGATAATGTTGATTTTCGACGCGGTTGGGGTGACACATTAGGTATATACATATAAGTCTCCTTTAGTATAGTGGCGGGTTGGGAAAATTTACTAAATTCTTTCCCTACCTATCTCTTCTATTTATAATTATAGCACAAGAAAAGGAGAAAGTCAAATTTTGGGAATAGAATTTTGCAAATTTGAATTTTGAAATTTTTGCAAATTTGTTTGGAGGCCCCGACGTCTGGAAGAAACTGGAAAACCGTACTACCAAAATATGGGCGCCCCAGCTTGTTAAATATTTCACAATTTGTCATTTGTAAATTTTAGGGAAGTTTTGGTAAAAGTCTGGTAATAATTTGTTCGTCATTTTGAACAAAAACGGGCCGAAAAATAGGCGTTTTCTTGTGTGATTTTTCAGTCTAAAAATTCTTGACTTTCGCGTGGAAAGTGCTATAATCATAATTGCAAAGGGGCAAGAGACAAGCCCTAAAGCAAAAATTGAACCTTGAAAACTGAACACAGCCCGCGCGGAGTGGAAGCCGCAAAGCGGGGAACGAACAACAAATTTTGAAAGGGGAAATATCAATGAACAAATACCAGATTGAACGCGCGAAGAATCTTGAATACTATCTTCAGCGCTGGGAAGAATCGGAAGGGCTTGCGCCTGCTGAAGGCGTGAACTGTGGCGCGCGTGGCCGCGCTTTTGAGCTTGAAATGACGCGCGAACGCAGTCAGAAAATGGATGTGGCACTTGATGGCTACGTTGACAACACCGTGCAGGTGATGATTGACGGGCAGAAAGTTTTCTGTCCGCTAGAGTGTAAAACCTGCGGCGGACGCGTCGAAAGCCTTTACCGTGGCCTGCAATATCAGAGAAATGACGGGAAGCCGCGTTTCGTGGTTTATCGTCTTGACTGGACGGGCAAGCCGTCCAAACTAACCGGAATAGCTCCGGAAGTTCACACACCTGCGCTTCTCATGCCCGTGTGGTTTTTCCTTGCAGGGCTTGAGAAGTTCGGCAAAATCAGAACGCTGACGGGCTTCGACAAGCACGGCAGACCGAAGGAAGAGCGTTCCATTCAGACCAGCAATAAGGGCTGGCACAAGTTTCTTGCATGGTATGCTGAAAACTACGGCTATGTTTACGATCCGGAAGCTATCTACGATATCCGCGAATTTAACGGAATGACTTTGCCGGAGACGGTCTAACAAGAAGAACAGGGGCGGCTCTAATCAGCCGCCCAATTTTAGAAGGGAGATTTTACAAATGACACTTGGACAACTGAAAAGCCTGAATCAGCAGGATAACCATATCTGCGTGTATGAAGCAATGACTGGTTATCGGCTGGAAAACACAATGCATAACGGCAAGGACGGATACAGCGTGTATAGCCGCTGGTGGTCTGAAGATGAGCTGGACACAGCAACGGTCGCGAGCTTGAGCGCCCGCTTGAGCTATGACAGCCCCCGTTGGCCTGAACTGGTCGTGTATGTACGCTGGGACTTGTATGACAAGTTCCAAATGCTGAAGGAGGGCGAATGATGTACTTTACACTTGGTTTCGCTATCCTTGCCTTCCTTGGAGCTGTCGGCCTGATAGGCGGTATGCTCTACGACCAAACGCATAATGTATAAGGCGCGGCGCGCGAGTCGGCACGTTAGTTCAGAGCGTGTCGACCGCGCGCTTCTCATATCTGAACTTGGTATCGGGCAAACCTGCGCCACATTTCACGACGTCAAACGCGCCGCAACTATTGATATAACAGATAATGCAATCATTTTTTTGCGCGGAAAGCGCGGTGTTTTGATAACATTCTATCCCGCGACAACGAAACAGATTTGTGATTTATTTACGGCACACGGAGAAAAAGCGCCTACGGCACTTCTTCGCGCGGCTTTAGAAAATTGGAAAAAAATAGAAAAATGGCAGAAAATGGGGAAAATCGGAGCGGTCATTTGACCGTTCCTTTTTCTTGGAAAAGTTCGTTAGTTATTTCACAAACGATTGCATTTTGTGAAATTTTTACCAAAATTCGTTAGTTATTTCACAAACTAGCGATTTAGACTATGATAGTCTAAATTGGAAATTTTCTACCATTGACTTTTCCGTAAATATGCGGTAAAATTAGGCATACTTGAAAAGGGGGATTTTCCAATGACTACTACCGCCATAAACTACAACGAACTCTGCGCCTACGTTGCCGCGAACGCTCACCGCCTGCCGCCGATTGTGAATAGTATCCTTATTAGCTGGGGAGAGCTGGAAGCTCCATCAGCCGACACGCTGGAGCAGGCGCGCATTGAAGCTACCGATGTACTGATCGAGGAGTTCTGCGAAAAGCTCGGAATCCTCGAAGGCGAGGTCATTCTGCACCCGAACATCTGCTACGGGCAGCCGGGCAACGCTCTGTGCTGGAAAATGCGCGGCTGGAACTGAGCGGGAGTTAATCCCGCTCATTTTTTTACGAAAATTCTGTTTTAGACTATGATAGTCTAAATTGGAAAGAAAATGGATTTGACATTATAGAAAATTTGTGATATAATAAATACAGAAATTGAGAGAAAGGAATTGATTACCAAATGTATATAAAGGAAATTTATGTTGAAGATGCGAACGCGCCCGAATTTATTCGAGCAATGAATCTGCTAGAGGCTAATATTCCTTGCTTTGTAGAGCACCTAGGCGATAACCTGATAAGGGTTGAGTGCCGCCGTGAAGATGTAGAAGCTGTGGAACGCTCTTTTGCAGAATTTGTTTGAGCCGATGAAGCTCAAACTTTTTCAGAATTTTAGACTATTATAGTCTAAATTGGAATTTTTTGTGGATTGATTTACGAAAAATTTTGTGATATTATATAAATACAATAAAAAAAGGAGATTTTCAAAAATGGAACTAATAAAGAAGGACTCGTATGGAATTGAAATAGAATATATTGAAATGGGCAAGCTTGAGTGGTTTCTGCAAGAGGCAAAAATTCCCTATCGAATAGAATATATTTGGGGATGCCCTCTGTGCGGTATTACGGCCACAGAGATGAATTGATTTGTGACGCAGTTTGTCATAGCGGCAGTTATGGGCATGAGGAAGGGCTTCTCGAAATCATGGGTTTGACTCACAATGACGATTCTGTTGAAGGTTGGCTTACGTCTGAAGAAGTCTTTGACCGCATTTTTGAAGATTGGAGCAAAGGGAACTGAAAAGTTCCCGCTCAAAATTTAGACTATCTTAGTCTAAAATTGCCGGAATTTCTTGTTGACAAGCGCGCAATTATGTGTTATACTTGGTACAGAAATTGAGTGAAGGAGATACCACAATGAAAGAATTTTCATCTTATACTTGCCCTGCCGAAGGTGACATTGATTGCCCCTATTACGACAATGGTTATTGCATGATTGATGGCAATCCCGCCGAAGAATGTGATGATTACGCATGGTATAGCAACCTGCGGCTCGAAGAGGAAGAGGAAGCTGAGCAGGAAGAAGAAGAGGAACGACTCGCGCAGCTTGAATACGAAAGAAAGCTAGAAAAAATGTTCGGGCGGGGCTTTTAAGTCCCGCTCTTTTGGAATTTTCCTAATTTAGACTACGTTAGTCTAAAAATTTTTGAAAAATTGATTGACAAGTTGAACAAGACGTGATACAATATACTCACAAAACGAAAATAGAAAAGGAAAATAAAGATGAAATGTGTCAATTGCGTTTATTACTACGCCGAAGAAAACGATCTATTCGCTACCTGCCATTTTGTGCAGTGTTGGCCTGACGATATCGCGCCCTGTGAAGCCGAGGATGACCCAACGATAGATGAATATATAGATGAAGACTGGTAAATATACCAGTCTTTTTATAGAAAATTTAGACTATCTTAGTCTAAATTCAAAAATTTTACCTATTGACTTTTTGTATTTATAATGTTATAATTAGGCATACTTAAAGAAGGAGAAATTTAAAAAATGCTTGCTTACGATATTGAAATTGAGATATATTATAACAATAAAAGTATAAGTACATGGACGAATCCTTATTCTTCATTCTGTATGGCGAACGAACTTCCAAAAGATACCATTGAGTATGGAAGCTGGGATTTGTTAGAAAGAACAATAAAAAGTAATCTTCTTGTTTTAGGCAAAAAAGGAAAGCGCATTTTTGGATATGTAGACGCGCTTTTCCCTATTGCCCGCGAAAAGAAAACTCCCGAAATTCAAATTACAGTTATTAAAAGATACAAAGAAGTATTTCCTTCAATTTCTGAAATTTTGAATTTTCGCAATTCTCAACTTTCAATTCAATACCTAAAAGAGCGCGGTTTGACTCTATGCCCAATTAGTGGAAAATAATTCCACTTTTTGGTTTATGCAAAATTTAGACTACCTTAGTCTAACTTTTCTTACAAAATCTATTGACAAACTAAAACTTGTGTGTTATACTTGATTTACAAAATCAGAAAGGAATTGATAAAAAAATGAATAAAACGATTACTGTAATTCTTGGAATTTTCATTGTTGCGCTTTTGTCCGCAATTAGCGCAGGTATTACCTTGGGGCTTATTTGGGTGCTATGGTGGGCGCTCACCAAGTTAGGCGTTATCGCGTTTGCGTTTAGCGCCAAAACCGCATTTTTGATGTGGCTTGCTTTGTGGATTGTAAAGATTATGTTTGGCGTTGGAAGGGAAGTAGCGAAATGAAAGCGTTCTATCGGTTTATAACTATCTTTTACAATAAAGAAATTTTATGCAATCGTCGCACAAACCTTCAACTTGCCGATGAGATTCCAGAAGAATCTATAAAATATGGTAGTTGGGATTTGCTCGAATGGGCACATCATAACTGTTTGACAAACGACGTCGCGGTGGAAACTAATCGAAAAGGTCTTCGACGTTTTGGCCATTATGATGACTTTCTTCCTATTGCGACAGAAAAGAAAAATCCCGAAATTGACATTATAATAATCAATGAATATGATGAAGCACATCCGTCAATTTCTCAAATTCTCGAATATCACGACGGCGAAAAAGCAATTAAATATTTAACCGAACGCGGCTTAACCGTATGTCCAATGAGTGGAAAGTAATTTCCACTTTTTGGATTTTTGGAATTTTTAGACTAATTTAGTCTAAAGCAAAAAGAAAAATCCATTGACAAACTAAAATTTATATGATACTATATAAATACAGTAAGAAATAAATAAATTTGATAGGAGATTGAGAAAATGATAATTCAGGATTTACGCAAGGGCAATAACACACAACCTTTCAGCGATTTCTCACGAGGTACTCTTCTTATAAAGGAAATTGATCCAAACAATTTCTTTATAAAGACGGATGAAGCCGATGAAGGAAATGCGGTTTATCTTGACAATGGAGAACTTTTCTTCGTAGGAAATGACACGCCTTGTTGCACAGTACATTACCAGTTTATAATTGAAGATTGAGCGGTTCTCCCGCTCTTTTTCAAAAAACTTTTTTAGACTACATTAGTCTAAATTCGAATCTTTTGCTTATTGACATTTAAAAACTTTAGTAGTATAATACAATTACTAAATGAAAAGGAGATTTTAAAAATGTATCTTATCTGTAAAGCGCGTCCTTTGGCCGACCAATGGGAATGTGACGCCGCGAATTACGACGAAACTAAATACTATGAAATTTGGAAATTTTAGAAGATGATTCGCTCGTCCTTATAAAAGAATGGGATGAAGAAGATTAATAAATCTTCTTTTTTTTGCTTTTAGACTAAGATAGTCTAAAATACCACTTGACAAATTCGTCTTATTGTGATATAATACAGATACTAAAGGAGTTGAAGAAAATGACAATAAACGATTTTTCCCTTGGAGGCAAATTCCAATATCTTGGCCGCGAGGCTATGCGAGTCCCGTTCTTGCGGTATAGGAGTATTTATCCTATCAACGCGGTTGACATCAAAACAGGTTCTCCACTTTATATTCCAGATGAAAGAGAATTGCGGCCTATCGAATATTCTTTTTCATATGTGCCACAAGATTTTACAGAATATTTTAGTAATCTTTTCATTGGTGATGCGTTCTTATATGGTAATAAACCACTAATTAAATGTATATCTTTTATAGATAGTAAACTTAACCGCACTGATGCCTTTTGTTTAGAAGATGGGAGAACATATAGAATTTTAGATGATGAAGAAGTTCATCCACTTTATATAATAAGGAAGAAATATTCAAGATGAGTTGTGTTGATTGTTTGTATTTCTATGCTACTTACGGCGATTCTTTTGAGCATTGCCAGTTTGTTCCACGTTGCGCGGGAGACTTGCCGCCATGCGAAGAAGATGAAGAAATAGAAGATGATGACTGGTAGAATATACCAGTCTTTTCTTTTTTTAGACTAAGTTAGTCTAAATTCTCCAAAAATAATTGTTGACTTTCCGCAATATTGTGATATAATAATAATCGTGAAGGGGAGATAAAGTCCCCCACTAATAAGGGCGGCGACCTTAACGCCATTAAGAAAGGAAATACCATGAACGACAAGAAGATGACTGCACGTGAGTTTTACACCACCATGATGGAGAAGTACGACCTCACCGACGAGCTGAACGCATATTGTGTGGAAGCTCTCGCAAGCCTCGACCGCCGGAACGATACGCGCAAGAGCAAGGCTGCGGAGAAGTCCGTGACTGAGAACGCGCCTATCCGCGCGAGCATTATCGAAGCGCTGTCGGCTGACGGCTGTGATGGTCTGACGGAAACCGAGCTGGGCGAAGCTCTTGAAATCACGCACAACAAGGCAGGCGCGATTGCACGTGGGCTTGTGAAGGATGGCCTTATCAGCGTGGAAGAGCGCAAGTTCCCGAAGGTGGGCAAGCGCAAGGTTTACTTCGTAGAGAAGTAAACTGAAGAGAAATGGGAGATAATCCCATTTCTTTTTTAGGGGAAAAGTTAGACTACTTTAGTCTAAAACAGAAAGAAAACTTATTGACAAACTAAAAATCATATAGTATAATAGACACAGAAAATAAGAAAGGAACTAATAAAAATGTTGGTTAATCTTTATGTGAATTGGAAGAAGGGTATAATTCTCAATGAAAAGCAAGCGCAAGAAACCATAGAAAATGAATACTACAATAACGCGACAAATCATAGCAACTTTAGCGAATGGCTTTCTGAAAATTATAGCCTGATTAGTTTGTTTTATATGGGCGAAGATGAAAAGGAAGGTGTTCGCGCTGATTTTATGGAAGAAATGAAAGGAGTTGCATGGGACGTTTTCGCCGCCGATGGATATGAAGAAGTTTCTGTGGAAATTTAAGAAAGGAAAATAAAAAAATGAAGTCAAAAACGACAATTTATTTCGTGTATTACTATGCAAATGATTACCATTACGACAATGGAATTATAATTGGAGCTTCCACCGATGAAAAAGAGTGCAAGCGTATAGCAGAAGAAAATAGACAGCTTTCGCGGACACTGGGCTTCAAAAACTCGTCCTATAAGGTTATACCTTATGAGCCAACAGATAAATTTACATATCTTTGAAAGGCAAACTTTGCCTTTCTTTTTTGAGCATTTTAGACTAAGATAGTCTAAAATCACAAATAAAAACAACTTGACAAAAACCGCATAATTATGTTATACTTATCTCACAAATAAGAAAGGAAATTATGTTTTATGTATAATCGCAAGCCCGCACTTTGCTTCGATATGGATGGAACAATAGTTGATTTTTATTCTTTCCCCCATTGGCTTGAATGTTTGCAAAAAGGAATACCTTCCCCATATCTATATGCAAACCCGCTCGGCAATATGCGCACTCTTGCGCGGCAGTTGAATAAGCTGAAGAAAATGGGATATAAAATTTGTATTGTTTCTTGGGGAAGCAAGATGGCAAGCCCCGAATATCTTGCGCTAATTGAAACGGCAAAAAAGGAATGGCTTTCTGTCCATTTGAAAAGTGTTCACTTTGATGAAATTTGCGTTGTTCCTTATGGAACACCGAAGTCAACCGTGTGTTCATTCTATGATGAAAATGCAATTCTTTTCGATGATGAAGCGCGCAATCGTGAAGAATGGGGAGAAAATTCATTCAGCGAAAAGGAAATGTTAGAAATTTTGAAAATTTTGGGAAAGTCAAATTGACTTTTCCGTTTCGGGTTTTAGACTAAGTTAGTCTAAAATGGGGATTGACAAGCGCGCAATTTTATGTTATAATTCAATTACAAGATTAAGAAAGGGATTGATTTAATGTTTCAAAATATCTATTTTTATGTTCTTTGGGGCCTTCTCTTTATTTGTATCGCCCCAATTATGGTCTTAAATTGTAATACCATTATAGGAAAAATCCTTAGTATAATTCTTGCTTTGACACTTGCTCTTGGAATCTCTCTTGTACTTTGTCATCAAGACGAAAGACAAGCAGAACAATGGAACGAAGGGATTTGTGAATGTGGCGGCACTTATGAATTTACAGCCGCGGCAAAGTCAGCAATGAGTACAACATATTATTACACTTGTAATGAATGTGGACATACTGAATCTTTTGAACAAATAATGCGATGACGCCATAAGGCGTCTTTTTAATGTTAGACTAAGTTAGTCTAAAACAGATTGAATTACTTATTGACAAATCGTGCGGTATATGGTATTATATATTTACAAAATGAAAAGGGGAAATAAAAATGGCATATGATATAGTTTTATGATATGATGATTTAAATGACACATCCACTGAAACTTATGGCTTGTTTGAAGCGAATTTGTGGAGTGAAATTGACTCCCATAGGCAAGAGCTTGCGTGGCTTATCCGATTTGATAAGGCGCTTCAGCGAAGGCTTCAAAGCAATAAGACAATGACAGAACTTGACTTCGCGCGTTGCGTAAATTTTTTCGAGGAACATCACAACTGGACGCCGGAACAAATTTTTGAAAAAGTTTTTGAAAGGAGATAACAAAAATGGAAATTCGTAGGAAGTCTTATAGTAAAACCGTAGAATATACAGAACTCGTTCGCGGAGATTGCTTCGCTCTTTCTGATGAAATAGATACTATCTATATGAAAATAAGTTCTGTTGAAGACAGCGATTATAAAGAGTGGAACGCGGTTCGCCTTTGTGATGGAGATATTTCAACATTCCATGAATTTCAAGAAGTAATTCCCATTAGTGGGATATTTGAAATTGACTGATGGAAACGTCAGTCTTTTCACATTTTTAGACTAAGTTAGTCTAAATCCACAAACAAAAGAAACTTGACTTTTCAAAAAAATTGTGTTATACTTTATTTACAAAATAAGAAAAGGAGATTTTGAAAATGTTTGTCAAAACTCACACTACTAAGCGCTATATTCTTTCAGCAGAGGATGAGCAGACCCTTCGCCGCGCCGCAGAACTGCTTGATAACCTTTACACCGTAGCCGAGGAACACGGCGATTGGGAAAGCGACTTCCTTCGCGCTAGAGATGACATTGACGACCTTCTTGAGCGTCTTGATGTTAACTCTGACGGTGATAGCTTTTGGGAAGAAGACAACGTAATTGAAGAAGAATCCTAAGCGCGGGAGTAATCCCGCCGCCAAATTTTTAGACTAAGTTAGTCTAAATTTACAGAAAAAACTATTGACAATTAGCGCGGCTTTTGATATAATACAATTACCAAATGAAAAGGAGACTTGAAAAATGACTGTAAAAAATGCTAATGCAATGCGGGCAAAGTTCATAAAGTTCTTTATGGAGTATGCGCAGGAAAGCGGTGAAGATGTTGGCCTTGAAGCCGCAAATATTTTCAGTTTTCCCGTTGTCGCTGACGATGATGGAGAAGAAGGTTGTGTGCAGGTAGTCATAAAAATTCCGAAGGATGATGATGGAGACGACTGCTATTCGCGGCGCGAAGGATACGCACTAAAGCTTGCTGAAAAGACGGAAAAGGCCGCCGCGAAAGCCGCAGAAAAGGCGAAGAAAATTGCCAAAGATGAAGCGCGCCGCGAAGCGAAGAAAGCCGAAAAGGCCGAAAAGGGGACTTGAAAAAGTTCCCTTTTTTATGAATTTTTTAGACTAAGTTAGTCTAAGAACTGGGGCTTGTGAAAAAACTAACGATTGACTTTCTTGCGCGGTGGTGCTATAATAATACTTGCAAGGGAGCGAAGGCGAACCTTTGACAACATATGAAAAGGAATTGAAAAAAATGGAAAAGAGACTTGACCGCCGTCGCAAATATTACATGATTCTTGATTGTGAAACTGCTACACTACCATACGCCACAAACCTGCCCGCTGACGCGAAGCAGAAGGTTGCTATTGCGAAGCCGCTTATTTATGATTTGGGATGGCAGATAATTGACGCGAAGGGCAATGTATATCGCCGTCGCAGTTTTCTGATAAGTGAGATTTTTAGTGTTCCCGCTGTCTTTGATACCGCATACTACGCAAGTAAACGTCCGATTTATCTTGAACGGCTGGAACGCGGTGAAATTGAGTTAACCGACTGGAAGCGCGCGGTATCAGTTCTTGAGCGCGATTTGTCCGAAGTTTCCGCCGTAGGCGCGTATAATTCAATGTTTGACTTCAAGAAAGCAATCCCATTTACAGAGCTTTACATAAATAATCTTTATTCCGCGCAGTTTCATTCTTGGCTTGCCCTGCAAGAGCGCATTTGTGAAAATATTGCAAACGGCAGAACATATGAAAGCCGCAAAGAATTTGAAGGCGAAGTTTTCCGTTTTCATGGTATTACTTATCCCTTGTTTGATTTGTGGGGCTTGTCGGCGCGGCACTTGCTTAACAATGATGAGTACAAGCAGGCTTGTGTTGATAATGAATGGATAACGGCAAGCGGTAAATATTTCAAGACAAGTGCAGAAACCTCGTTCCGATTCCTTGCAAAAGATTTTGATTTTGACGAAGAACACACCGCACTTTCTGACGCAGAAATTGAAAGTAAAATTTTCGCGGAAATCCACAAGCGGACAAAAGGTAAATATGAAATAGGAATTATATATTTCCCCTTCCGCGAGCTTGGAACGGTTGAAGCCTTTTTGAATAAAATGGAAACGTTGTAAAACGTTTCCTTTTTTTATTCAACTTGTGAAATTTTTCACAAAAATCCCGTAGTTAGACTAACTTAGTCTAAATTTTTATTTTCAAGTTTTACCAGAATTTGATAATTCTTCCAATAAGTACCACGGCTTCCAAATTTTACCATTTCTTCCAAATTTTACCAGTCGCGCGTGGTTCCATGACAAGGCCATACCTACTTGTGCGGCCGCACCTGTGGCGATACGTGAGGACCGACGCTAAAAAGCTGGAAAAGCTGCAGCTGTAGCAGCTGTGGCGGCTGGAAAAGCTGAACCATAAGCTGGAAAATTTTGGAAATTTGGAAGAAGCTGGGGAAAAGCTGGGAAAGTCAGACCACCTGAAAAATTGAGGCCATCAAGTTTTTATACGCCCAATAATTGTGCGGCGCTCCCAAAATTTTCCATACGCGATTTCTGTTTTTATTGTATGACAAATCACAAAATGCTACATTGTAAAAAAAAGCAACTTTTCTGACCATTGGGTCGGGCTGCGCAAAGATGACACGAATTACAGCAGCTGGCGGGCTAGCGGCTGACCTACAACTAACTCCCAAAATTTTACAAATTTCTCAAAATTTACCACAGCTGGCAAAATTTTCCAAGGCGCATCTGTAAGTCCCATCTGAAACATTGCTGCACCATCATGACCAATTTTATTCGTTCTGAGCCACGAAAAATTTTTGAGAGAAGGATTGGACTTTAGAAAAGTTTTGACAATACGTGCGCGAACAAGACTATCAATAAGTTGAATTGTGGGATTGTGGGTAATTTCCGGCAAGAATATTTTTGATGAACAAATCATACCGCGCCATTTTGTTTCCAAAATTTGACATAAAAAAATTTCTCCAAAAATTGGAGAAAAGGTTAAATAGGCCCTACTTATAAGTATTACTTATAGGTTGGCTGACCGTTCGACTGTCTGACCGTCGACCACAAGATATTGTGTTGGGATAGTAGAGTCAAAAACTTGATTTTGTATAAAACTTGATATTATACATCAAAAAATTACATAAAAAACGCCTCCCCATACCCCGCACAAGGCCTCGACCATTAGGTTTCCGAGCGTTGTGAAGTGGGCGTTCGCTTGTGCGTTCGTTAACTTATAGGTTAGCTACGCAGTAGAAAGCTACATACGGCTACACCCACCCCTTAACCCAGTCGCCCACGGATAGGACAAGCCTCCCACCGTTAACTTATAGGTTGAACACGCAGTTCGACGCACAGTTAACTTATAAGTTGAACTTATAGCCAAACTTGTCACCCTCCTGCAAGGCGAGACAAGCATATGAAGCAAACCTTTTGTTTGTATCCCCGTTAACTTATAAGTTGAACTACTCGTTAACTTATAAGTATGACACACAGTTAACTTATAAGTTTTACTTATATGTCTTACTTATAAGTTAACTTATAGGTTTAACTTACACGCCTTACTTACAATATAAAGTGTAGGAACTCTACCTACTCTCCTAATTTTCACATCCCAAAAATTTCTAACGACTGAAAAATTCACAAATTTTTCACAATTTTTGTATAAGCCAAACGTGTGAAATTTTGGAAAATTTCAACATTCCAAAATTTCTGCAAAATTTCACACGCCGCACCATACGAAATTTCTGGAAAATTCTACCGTCCCAAAATTCTTGTCTTACTTACTGGGCGGCGTTCCTACCAAAGTTGGTGAAGCGCACGTGTAAGTAAGATTGTAAGTAAGGTAAATATCAAAACAGACAGCGCTGTCAAGTCAAATGTCAAATGTGTCAAGTCAAATGTCAAATAAAACAAATGACTTGACATTTGACTTGACTTACTTATTCACCCTACTTACAGGTGCGGCGTTGCCATCGCGCAAGGTCATAGAATAAGCTAAACTTACACTCATTCCAATTTTTTGGAAAATTCAACCTACATTGTGGCCGCGCCTTTGAGTAAACATATAAAAAAACTAAAATTCACAAAACCATCTTCTTTATACTTTTTTACAATCCTAAATCAACAGCCCCATTACATTGATATTCATTCTCTTCTTCAACCATCTCATTTATATCAGCAATTTGTTCCTCTGTAAAACTAAAGTTCTTCCTCAAATAAGCGATACGCCGCTCCTCTGAATCAGTCCAAATTGCCGGATACACTTCCCCAAGATCAATTCCCAAACTAGGAATAGTACCATCTCCTAAAACAAAACCATCATCTTCTTTGTCAAGCCGCTCTTCTTTGTCATTATAATTATCATTATAATTATCATTATAATTATCATTGTCTTGACATGGCTTGACATGGCTTGACACCTTGACATTTTCCTTGACATGACTTGACATTTCACTTGACACACGGTCGAGAAGTTCTGGGAATTCAGTCTTTATCATATTATTTATGCGCGAGTTGACGGTCTGACGCGAAATTCCTAGCGCTTCACCTATCTCAGCCTGCGTCATTCCTTCATTCCACATCTCGGCTATTTCCCGCAACTGATATTTGTCTATTTTTACTTCTTTTGTCTTTTCTACCTTTGACTGATAGCGCTTTATATTTCGCTTTGCTGACTCCTCAAAGTTCGCTAACATCATCCGAACCCATGGGTCATCTGAACTACATTGTTTTGTGAGCGCCATTTCAATTATACTAATGGCTAACTCTCCAGCTTTCTCCTTATCCATTAAATAAAGCTGTTTGATTTGTTTGAAATTTGATTCAAATACTACACCGGAGTTCGCGGCCTCCACATCGTTGAATCGTTGTATCATAACGCTCCTTGCGTGTAATTGTAAACTGTAGACTATAAACTGTAAACTATAAACTATACACGACTTTATTTTCTTTTTTTAGAATATTCACCTAAAGACTCCCGCAATTGCGGCGTATCCTCAAATAAATACACCTTATAGCGGGGGTCCTTTTTATTATAAGTCTCAGAAACCATTTGAAAACCACGCGACAGCAAAAATACAGCTAACCCGCCGCTATAGCACCGAAAGTATTCATTTTGACTTTTTTCTTTTACCTTTTGCTTTTCCATTTTTCGTAGACACCTCGTAGACAATAAACTTTATACTTGGCACTTGGCACAAACACGTTCCCTAAGCCCCACCTTCTTTTGTGTTTGGATTTTCAGACTCAGCTATTAGTGCTCGAATTTCCAGATAAACTCCATGCTCCATCGCGACTAAATTGGAAACCACTATTATCCATTCTCAGATAACCACTATTAGACAATTCATTGATTGCCACGCAGAAATCTTCTCTGTCCATATTGAACAACCACTTAGCAATTCCTTCATCTAATTCCTTATCAAAAGGATAAGCCGCACAATACAACCAAATCTTGAAGGCATTATAGGTTAATCTTGTTGCAGCTTCAATCCAAACCGTATTTTTCGGAATTTGCAAACCGTAAAATAACTCAAATGCATCTACGCTATCCGTCCAATAAATCTCTTCATCGTCATTCTTAGTCTTATTGATCGTAGTTAAATTCATTTATATTCCTCCTTTATTCAAGTCCAATCCTTATCAACACTAAACACAAACAACCCATTATTTTCCATCAAATAGCCCTTGTCTTTCAAATCTGTAATAGCATCATAATAAGTCGTGCGCCTCATCCCAAACAACTCTTCCATCAGCTTAGGTGTCAACTGTTTGCCCGGCGCATCAGTCGCACAATACATCCAGATCTTGAACGCGCATGGTTTCAGTTCCATCATAGCATTATACCACAGGCCCGCGCGAGAAAAGTTTGTAGCATGGTCATTACAAAAAAGTTTTATCCAAGTTGTTCCTGAGCCAATTATTTCATTCGCTCTAACATCAGTTTTATCGGTCAAATTCATTTCAAAATACCCTCCAGAATGTAGTTCTTCACATATACGTTTTTCTCAAATTTTTCGTGGCTCCTAGCGACGATTTTTTCAAACTTACACGTGCGTCCGCTAGTTTGTGCGGCCTTGCCTTCTTTTATAGTGAAAGCGCCCCGTCGGTATGTCCAACGGGGCGTAAGTCTTATTGGTTTTTCAGGACAGCGCCCTGTAAGTCCAACTGGCCTGTTTACCTTACTCAGCCAGTGCGTAGGTGGTGCGCTCGCTCTTGTCAATCTTGGTCTTGCCCTTGACAATAGAACCGTCAGCGATACCAGCCTTCAGAATGCTTGCAACCTTGGTAGCGGAGCAGGGCTTCTCATCAAAGTCCTCAGCAAATGCATTGGTCAGTGCATCAGCCAGCTCAGAACCAATCTTACCCTCGCTGGTAAGCACATTGGCCTTGAGATAAGCCAGATACTTCTCATTGGTCAGAGCGGCCTTGCTAGGCTTGTTCTTCGCGGTTTCCTTTGCCTTGTCCATGGTGGTCAGAAGAGCGGTAGCCTTCTCAACCATCTCATCATTCATCTCGCCATTGATAACTGCAACATAAAGCTCTCTAGTAGTCATTTTATTTTCTCCTTCTCGTCGGTAAGGCCGCACGCGCCATTTGATTTTGTTTTTGTTTCTTTCTTTATCTTACATATATATTATAGCGAAAATTTGAGGGAAAATCAAATTTTCAACTTATAATTTTTACTTGAAATTCATAACTCGCTTTACTTATTAGACATCTCAAATCCAGTTTCTGGCTCACTTGCGCGGCAATACCACACAACATTTCCACCATCAGGTGTCGCACCAAAGGTATCTTTTGTAAATCCAATTGTCAAGCCAATAGTCGTGTGATAAATATATGTTTCATTATCAATCGCCCACAGCCAAATACGGCCAGTGTTTGAGCTGCCACAATAAGTTGAAACAATTGAATCTCCACTTATCATTAGTTCATGTGTTTCGCTATAAACTAATGAATGTATCTCACCATTCTGATCGGTGTAAGATTCACTTTCCCAAACACCTTGAATCTGTGCCCACGACTGGACAAGCCAATTCTTTTCTTCAGGCTGCCCGCCGCAACTTGTCAGTATTAGACAAGCCGCAAGGGCAGAAAATAGCAATAATGCAGATGCGATTGCGAGGACTTCCGCGAGGACTTCCCGGACTTCCTTTGTCATTATCTTACCACTCCAATCTTATCTCGTTCAGGCATGATTTCAATCAAATGCAAGTTCGACATACTCATTCTCCTTTTTAGCAAAACCGTTTTCACGTTCCAAAAGCTCATCCCAGTCTTTAGGGAGATAATACTTACTCCATTTCAAACTACATCCAATCTGAGCGGCGTAATCATTGGCACCATGCGCCCGCCACCCATAACGGCTCAAAAATCTATCATACACTCGCGCGCGCTTTTCCTCACTCGTTTCAACAATAAAGGTAAGAGAAGAATAATAATACACACGCCGCACGGCTTCAATCCCTTCAAGAAATAACTTACGCGCGACAGCAAAAGTTTCAAGCTGATGCTTACCAGTTATTGGATATTCATCACCACGCACATACCCATCCTCATCCAAATTGACAAGGCCAATCCAGCGATTGAGAGCGTGATTACGTTTACGCTTATCATAAACAAGCAGTCCAATATAGAAAGTCGAAACATCCTCCGTATCGTCCTCTTCCGGCATAAACTCAATTCTGACAATCTGGTCTTTGCCTACTGGAGCTTCAAAGCTGTAGCAAGTCGCGCCGTAAATCTTGTAATGTTTCATTCTCTTCCCTCACTTTCTATATATATTATATCAAGATTTTTTTATTTTTTCAAGCTTCGTTATCTTCAATCCGTTTACGGTGCTTCTCTTTTCGCGTGTAAGTTTTCTTGTTTGTGAATTTCTGGCACTTCTTACGGAACGCGCACCACTGAGCTAACTGGTCGTGCGGCATTGCTGTTTCGGACTTAGATAAATTCTCTCTCATCACTCAATCCTCCGCCATTAGCACAAAAGATTCTTCAACTTCATCATACCCATCATCATTTATCGGTGTAAAAACACGCATCATCTTAGGGCAAATAGTGCGTATCGTTTCATTCTCAACCAGTTCTCTAAATGTATAATACTGACCGAGCGTTCCGATATTAGGGCGCAAAACAGTAGATGTATAGAACTTGCCTTCCCTATCATACACCGTCATTCTATATTTCATTTTACTTCCCTCCTCATTTTCTATATATATTATAACTCAATTTTTATAAAAAAACAAGTTCCCGCACTTTCTGTCTTACGAAAAGACTTACTTGTGCGGGAACCGTATGAGAGAAATTATCTGGCGTAGTAAAATATATCAGAGTAGTTAGTTAGTGCAAGCACATCATTCTTAGTATCATAAATAATAGCCATCGCGCCAATATCATACCAATCAAACTGGCCATCACTCTTGGTATACTCAACGACGCTATAAATAGTGTCATCACTTGTTATAAGAACTGCATAACCATCAGAATCAATCGTCAAAGTATAACCCCAATCAACAATAATTTCAGGGCCAACTTCAACACCATTTACTTCAGCCTGATACATAATCCAATTGCCAGCAATAGGGTCATTGAGAGATTTAAGCGTGGTAGAAGGCGTCGGCTCTGGAGTTATAGGGGCTGGCATAATGGGGGCAGGTGTTGCTGCGCTTTTTGTTTCGACAGTCTGTGCGGCGGTCGCACCACAACCAGTCATCAGTGCAAGCATAACACAGCACAAAAGAATTAGACAAATCGTAGATATAATCTTCTTCATTTTACAAATTCCTTTCAATTTTGTTTTGTTTTATATTCGTTTTACTTATCTCTCTTGGATATTTGAAAGCGCCGCTCTGACCCAATTTTCACTGTCAGAATCAATCAGAAAAATCTCGTCTTCATAATCGTCCTGAGCCATAACCTCGATACTCAGGAGATCCTTCCCAAACGCATCCTCAATGCGCTTTGTCGCTTCAAAGAAAGACGGCCCCTCGCAAACACCCCAGACAGTATGCTCGTCGCCACTCTCACCCATAAATTCATCCCAATAAGTTGCCTTGAATCTCAGCATTATTTTACCACCTTTCTGGCACACTAATTGTACACCAATAATCCATTTCACTTGTTTTCAGCCTCTCTCCAGTGCGGAGAACTACCCACTCAAAATCACATACCAACTGATTCCACTGATGCTCACACAGCTCTACCAAATCAAGATATGGCCACGGAACATAGGGGCTATAAGGTAAAACCCAAACTCTTTCTCCATTTAGCGGCTGCGCCTTTTGATATCGAATCCAATCCTTCTTGTTCATTTTACATTTCCCTTCCTTATTTTCTATAATAATTATAGCAAAAATTTTGAGGAATTTCAAATTTAAATGCTCTTATTGCTTTTAATGGATATTACAATCCGCAAGAGGAATCGTCGCTTCCCAACTGTCATAGACATAGCCATCGCTACGGAAGACATAATAGCGCCCCTCAGCCTTCTGGCAGGTAGTGTCAACTCGCACAGAAAGAGTAGAACCATTGCGGCTTTCCATTATCTCATAAAAATTGTCAATAGATGCTGGAGTGTGTTCATCAATCCAATTATTGATACTATCACTCTCACCGTAATTCAGTGCTTTGAATGTAATCTGGTCAAAGCCCATCGGAGAAAAGTTATCCTTATTCAAAAACTCAAAGCCATCGCGCAGAATCATTACCATACGGTTGAGACACCAGCCGGGCTTTGCATAACGCCAAGCCGACAGATATTCACGAACATCCGTTATGGAGTAGGACAGAACATCAATCGCGCGTGGTATATCGCATTCTTTCAGTGAAAGATTGTGCGTCTGGAACTCAACTTTACAACCCAAATCACTACACTCATTGGCTACTTTAGTTGCCCATCTCATATTCTGAGATGGATCGCACTCTCCTGTAATTATGATAGTTGGATACGTACCAGTTTTGAGATTATAATTTATCAAAAAATTGCGGAGCCTCGAAAAATAACGCTGTTCATCAGTATTATAAAGGTCATCAAACTTATACCCGTGCTTATGTCCCCCGCGCTACGCAAAAAGGGCAATGATATGCACAAGGCTGATATGGTGCAGAAATCTGTATATTCATTAAAACAAGCTCCTTTCAAAAGTAAAACTACCATCATCATTGGATTTCCACTGTTCATAAGAATCCCATTCATAAAAGTGATGGTCATATATTGGATTCTCATATTCGCGCCACTGAGTTATCAAATCCCAGCCACACAGTTTGCGTTCAATGCGCTTTTCATTATGCTGGTAAAGAGTTGAAACATTAGCATCAATACAGATAAGTTCGTGAGACGTGAAGCCTCTAAACCATTCGAGATACTGGGTTCGCGCACATTCCGTAGGAGCATTTGCATCGACAAGAGTATCTACTCCACTCTGCATATTGGCCAGAATCCTATGCCAAATCAAAAGCCAAGCCCATTCTCTATTAGAACGATCTGCCGCGCTGCCATTTACAGCTTCATAAACCTCTTCAGGACTGATAATGTCGAAGCCCTCAAGTTTGCCTTCCTCTTTCATCTTATTGACAAATGTGGTCTTACCCGCACAACACGGGCCGGTCATTATGATAAGTCTACTCATTCAGTTCACCTCACATCCTCATTCCAATTTTCTCACATATATCAACTCCGCCATCAGTGCGCTTCATCAGAAATATCTCTCCATCCAAATCCCATACGCTTACCTCGATGGAGTGATTATCCTTATCAATCACATCAATGCGATGCATCCTATTACCGTATCTCATCAAAATCTTAGGAAATCTCGAACAATCATTTGCCCTATCCATTTTTCTTTTCCTCCTTATGCGCTTCAACAGCTATTCCATCACGAAATAGCACAATATAGTATTCGTCATTCCAATTATAAAGAACTACACGAAACTGAAATCCAAAATGCGCTTTGAACGCTGCGGTGTCGAAACACTCAAGAAATTCTTCACCAATTACTTCACAAGAATTATTAAAGAAAGTAAAGGCGCAAACTTCATATCCGTTTTGAACTACATCATCAACTAGCATCTTAGTCTATTAACTCCACATCGGTGAATAAACGATTTTTGCCCTCACAATTCCAGCTTACTGCGATAAAGCAACGATCGCTATAGTCATCGCCCCAACGGGTATCAACATTGAAATAGTCCGAATTACCAAGCACATCATAGCACGCGCCCATCAATGCTCTATCAATGTCAATGGATTCACCGTCTTCTGTTTCCTTCTCCGGATTGAAACGCCCACGTTCATCATAAAATGACTCAATCACATCAATGAGGACGTCGTCAAAATTACGCGCACAGAAATTCCAAATGTCATCAACCTGTCCCATCGTCGCGCCGCGGTCTTTGAACCTGTTAAATTTATCCTTGGCGTCCTCCTTATTTATAAACAGAGACGTATTACTCATTCCACTAAACGTATTAGGGATACTAACACTCCAAATCTTCATTTTATTCATACTCCCTTTCCCATTTTCTATATATATTATAACTCAATTTCTCTAAAAAAACAAGTTCCGCGCCCTCTAAGTAAAATGATAAGTTCAACTTATAGGTGCGCGGAACTAATAAATTTATTCAATGGGTTCTTTATCTTGAATTGTCCAGATTAGACCGTCTTGGCCAATTATGTCATAACGGGATGCTAATTCATTTATATCGACAGTTTCATCGAGAAGAACCTGATATTCATAGCGGCCAGTTTCAACTTCATGAGTATAAGCTTTAGCAAATATCCCAGCAGGAAGCATTAGTAAAACACAAATTAAACCAGCAAAAAATATTTTAAAGACATTAACTATAAGTCCAGCAATGGTACAACTTATGCCTACGACAAAAAGAATTATAAACAAAATAATCCAAACCTGTCCAACATATTCCATAATCGGGTGCTGTGTAAGAATCGTTATCCCAGACATTCAAGTTCACTCCTTATTGCTTTTTCGGCGGCACGCCATATAATATTTAATGCGTCATTATCTTCGTCGCCAATAAGACCATCCCAAAATAACTGATCAATAACTTTTCGGCTATCACTCAGCGCAAGCAACTGTCCCAGTGCGGCTGGCCTATAATAATCGCATTTATCTATACGACCATCGCACGTACAAATCGCACGGTCATTTGTGCCCTTACAAACATAATACTCCATATCAGCCGTCTGGCCACTAAACTTACCATCTATAAGATCATATATATAATGCTTCTTTTTGACTGTATCAAAATATTTACATTTATCCACTATTTCAATTCCCCTTATATTCAAGCTCAGCGCCACAATGCCCACAAAAATTAGTCAATATTTTTACCTCATCCCTAAAATGAAGAACATTAACATAACTAACTCCGCCACAACAGCCGCACGTAGCAAAAAGTGGGCGTGTTGTTTCAAAGTTCTCATCTAAATCAAGCCACGCATCTTTCGCGCGACCGTCAGTCAAATCAATAGTGGGCACAGTATTCAATATATCTTCTATATCAGACCATTCATATAAGCAATGGTCAGACCAGCCACCCACAGGACTTATAAGAAAAGGCTCGCAATCGTCCTCTATGCGGCGCTTGATTTCGTCAATTGACGCGTATTCTTTTAGACTCATTTCTCTTCCTCCACATACACAAACTCCTCAGTCATTTCCGCACCGCAATGAGGACAATAATTGAAATTAAACGCCCAGCCATCAACAGGACGAAGACAATAAGAACAAACACTGTATTTCAAAGACTTATTATAATAAATCGCTGTGTAAAAAGTCCAGTGCGCGGTACGGTTATTCTCCATTTTCTAAATCCTCCATCGAATTTATTCCTTTTGTAAACGGTACTTTATCTCCAAGAGCAATGTCTTTAACATCTACAAGCTACTCTATAAATTTACGTCGGCTTTCTTCTATTTCCTCCGAATGCTCTCGAATATATTTGTCAAATTTACCAACGTTATCTACAAATATTTCATATGCTCCTAAAGTTAACACGATTAACCCTCCTCAAAAACATCCATATACGCTAGATAGTTCTCAACAATGCTATCATAATACATCTGTGCAGTCGCCCCATAGTAGGGAAATTCATTATTCCAATAAGTGCATATCGCGCGGTCATTATTCTCCCATAGCTGACAAAAATCCATCAGCGGAATTTCAGCCTGCATTATATCAAGTTCTACGAAAGCTTTTTCAAATGTGTTTTTAAAATGATGAGACATATAATACCGCCCATTCTCTTCAATAGGAAGACAATAGTCAGCCAAAAGCCTGAAAATAGCATCTTTTGCCTGCAGAAAATTATACTTATCCATAATATCCTCCATCCGGTGCGTCTCTTTTATATTTCTTACAGTCTAGTGGATTACCATTACAACCTACCTCATAGACACATTTATGGCAATCCCGCACAAAATGTTCCTGAGAAATAGAGCCTTCCCACTGTTCATCTAACTCACAGAGTATACCTTGCCAATGTGGACATTGAGTATTAGGAGCTTTACACAAGCCATAGCCATATTCACACCTATAAAAATTTTGGAACATTTTATTTACCTCCCAAGAACTGAATCTGTCGTTGGCGGTAGAGGGCGTTCTTCTTTTACAAGATTGTTAATGACATTTATACTATCCTGCGCAGCATTCTGTGCTTTCTTGAGTTCCGCCTGCTTTTTCTTTTCCAAAACGCGCGTCATTGACTGACAAAATTTGAGGGTCGCTTCATCATTTTCAACACTTTCTTTTTTGGAATCAAGGTTTTCTTTCCAATCCTGATAAGCCCACAAGTCAGCAAGTGTTTTGAAACCTATGCGGATAGAACTATTCGGACCTCTATAACCATCCTCGTTAAAATAGACAGTTTCATCCCTAAGATTGAAATTTTCTGGCGTTGCGAGATAAAAAGACTTAAAAGCAGGAAAATCTAAAAAGACTTTGGTCTTCTCAAGCATATATTTGTAATCGACAGGCTGTTTGCCGCGGATGTAATTTACTATTTTTGTTATTACTATTACAACAATAGCAAAAACCACAGCGAAAATCAATAAAAAAAGTAGTATGTTCATTTATAGCCCTCTCAATTCTTATAAATATACCACGCGCCACGTATTCCATCATTCTCATATCTAATAAGTGGCAGCATCCCAATACAAATAGTAGATTTGTTGCCTTGAATTGTATTACCGAAAGAATCATCATGCATATCGAAAAACTCTACTTCATAAACCTTCGTTGTCTCTATTCCCACAAGTTCTTCGCCAGCGTCTTTATTGATAATTTCACATATTGAACGAAGGTCAAATGCGATATCTATCCCACGATGGTAAGTTTTTTCTATGTCCCATATTCCATTTGACCGATGAATCGCCGCTTTAACAACCGCGTGATTGATTGAGTATATAATGTTCTCCAAATGTTCGTTCATTTTCGTATTCTCCTTTTCTCATTTTCTATATATATTATAACTCAATTTTTATAAAAAAACAAGTTCCACACATAATAAGTCAATTAATAGATTCAACTTATTATGCGTGAAACTTTAGTTTTATATTGATTCATACATAACGTTTTTTCGAGCAAAACATTTTCTACATATATACTTCGTCCCTATTGTAGATATTCCAATACATTCCCACTCATGATCGAATTCTGATAGGCACATTCTATTAGTAAATGCATCATCAATAGGATGACACTTAACTCTTTGTCCCCGCTCTGGCGTCTTTTTATCACACTTCTTATCCCACTTTGAACACCATCCACATGGGGTTTCATATATACAATTTATTGTTCCTGTCATAATTTTACCTCAACAAATCACATCCTGCCCCAAAATACAGGCACAAATTCCATTTCCACCATTCTTAGGATTAGACAGACAATTGATACAGGCTGGTTTTTCAAAGGCCATAGCATTAGCTTGAATAGCTTTTTCACGCTTTTCAGGATAGAAGCTGCATCTAGCTTCATCGCCCTCACAGCTACACATATCACATTCTTTTGTGCCATAGCAGACTCCATATGTGCTAAGATATGAGGTTTCTGGTATCCCAGTAAAAGTATTAAAAATATATCTACGCTCTGATCTTTCGTGATAACAATTACATTTACTCATTTTATCCCCTTTTAGTCCCATAAATCTAGCCTTGTCATCAATATAAATCCTCCGAATATAATTCTTTCTCACCTTTATCACATTTGTGCTGACGAGTAGTAGCACTCATTTGACCATTATTCATGGCTACAATATATGCTTCATATCTATCATAAAAAGTTCCCCTCTCATCAAGAAAGCCCTCAATTGCGGCTACACGGGGAGGGGTTATGCCTGCATCATGCATCGCAGAATAAATGCTTCCATGACGAACTCCTCCAAAAATCGCACCAGTTCGTGTATCTTTAATTGCTGCACAAATAATCATATTTTAATCCTTTCTTTCATAATGTCCGGGAACCCATACTAGGTTATCCCCATTAACTTCCTCCCAAGCATCTGCCATTTCAGTAATACATTCGAGGCAATGAATCCAGATACTACAGCATTGATCCTTTAGAAGTTCTTCAGAAATTCTATCATAGAGGGCAGGAGGAATTCTTTCTTTTACTTCTTGTGTGTTTTCATTAATGCGTTTCTGTATAATAGGAGAAATATCAATAGTAGGACATTTGTCAATCAAATCATACTCATCATCAAATTTAATTTCTCCTCGTATGTATTTGTCTCTCAATTCTTTTAGTTCATTTGCATCAATTGGACGCACCGCTGACACTTTCATAATTTGTTAGTCGTTTTATCACTCTATTTCCTCACTCCAGAACTTGCGCCTACACTCAGGACAACTGATATTAATATTAGTACAGATAGGGCAAGAAAAGTGAGCATCAACTTGTTTAGGACAAAATACCAGAACGCCATGAAAGCATTTTGCATAAGGGAATTGTTTCAAAAATTCGCTTTGATGCGTCTTACGGGAATGTTCAATAGACCACTTTTCAACAATGGCGACAAGCTCGTCTCGCCATTCGAAAGTATTACAACAATCATTTCTGTAAGCGGGACAATTAGAGCAATCACAATCATTATCAAAAGATTTACACATTCGATTACGTTCCTTGATAAATTCTACAGCATCCATTACTTCACTAACCTCCATCCATTCTTTCTAATAATTCTCTCCATATTTTCTCTTCCTACAGGATTCATAGTATGAAGACGGAAAAAATATCCAGTATCTACAATTCCTGCCTGTTCGAGCCAGTTTAAAATATGAATATAATCCCCGCCATCTTTTGCAAAATCGCCAGCATCATGATCGAGACTAATAAAAATAGTGTCGCTACCAGCGAAATTTCTCTCATAGGATTTGATGGCGGCAATGGCTTCATTTACAGAATGTGCCCACACATAGCTATCAAAGGGCGGAGTTCTAATATCGTCAACCCAAAGATTCATTGGAGTTCTCCTTTCTCAATACACATCTATTCCATCTACAACCTCGTCAGACTCCCAAAGCTTCTCAAACTCCTCGCAAGACTGAACAGTAGACGAACAATAGCTCATATTATCTAGAATTTCAAACCATTCCGCCGCGGCGTCATCCCCAATATCCCCAAAGTGAACGGTTTTTACTTCATAATCAGAGTCATGACGCTTACAGAGCAGATTCAAAAAATATACAAAAGAAACGCTCTTATAATTTTCCCCAAACTTTATTACTACATCATTGGAATGATAATCATCATCAAGAATAATTGCTTTTATCATTTTTAAAATTCCTTTCTTTTTCACTTTCTATATATATTATAATAAAAATTCTTTAAAAAATCAAATCCCGCGTAGCTAATCTACGTGGGACTCTAAGAAAAGGGAATATAAAAATGAAAATTATTGGTGATGCGTAGGAGGCTTGAACTCCTAAATTTCGGCTTGAAGGACCGATGACTCTACCAATTCGTCTAACGCACCATTTCCCGTAGCTGGCAACTCTCCTAAACCAACTATGCGGCAGTCCCATTTTTGACAGCCTTCCACGCATTTCACCCTCATCCAAAATGTTAGGGCGGCCAAGTAGAGGCGGATAACTTGGTTTTTTGAGTAGAAAAAGAGTCGTCATTTCTTTAGCTACTCACGCACCTTTACTCCAAAAAGCAATTTCATCAATGCGACTAACTACTGACAAAATTGAGAAAAACAAGAGATTTCCCGATTGTTTTTCGTTCGGGGAGTGGAACCCGCGGCCATCCTGTGGGCGGCCTGACCCAATTGAATTTTGTGTAGAAAACTCAATCAAACCTGTCGTGTTTTGGACACGCAACCAATGCATCACGCACATCAGCGCTAAGTTCACGCTTCTTACTTAGACGTAGCTCATTTCCGGACGGAGTCTCGACCGGCGACAAAGGGCCGCACCTGACAAATTTCTTGGCCTGTCAAACCAAGGACAGTTTCGGGACTCGAACCCAAAATTACGCCTTGACGGGCGTTGTTTTCCCTCGTTAAACTAAACTGACATATATGTGCGTGGCCTAGGCATTTCAATATATCAACCACGCCGGAGGACTTCTGCCATATTACTCCTCTTTGGTAGGCACTTATTGGTATCTAGACTTATACCTGTTGGCAAACCTACAAACCAACCGCCCTTACTGCAGTCAGACGGATTTTTTTGGTAAGATGTAACGCCACTTACCCCTACGGCGGTTTTCAAGTAAAACCAACAAACTCAACTCTCACCCTCATTTTGCGGGGCTGCTCTGTTCGTAATAGACGGAGCAGTACGTCCGGCGACTATAATAACTAATAACTAATAACTGTATGTCGCCTTCACACCTAATTGGGCCGAGGTGGATTCGAACCACCGCCTCCTCCAGCACCTAACCGCACTGGTTCTCTACCATCTGAGTTATCCGGCCCATATTTCTTTCTCTCACTTTCTATATATATTATATCGAAAATTCGAGAAAAAATCAAATTTTTACGACCAAAATTTTGGTGTAGCTGCTTCATTGAAATAAAGTTTAATGAGAGCACCTTCAATCATACGCTCAAGACGCTGTACCGCACGATTATTCAAAGCTATGATTTCATCATCCTTATTGATAAATATATCATGGAACTTATCAATTTCTTTCATACATGAATCAATACAATCGCGGGCAGTCGTGTATGAATATAAGCCGCGCTTCATTGCCATCAAGTCCTTCCTACTATGAACGCCATACTCCCAAGAAAATACATTGATGTCGTTATAAGTGCCAAGACCATTTTCCTCGATATCATCAGCAAATGCGTTCGCAAGGTCGATCATTCGCATTGCATTATAAATAGCCTTAGAGCAAGATGGACTAAAAGGATTTTTTTCACTAATATTGTCCATTCGCTTACTTGCACGAGCTATTACACCCCGCATATTATAGAAAAGCTCATACGGGTTTATCATAGCAATATCCCAAAGAAACTTGCCGTGAAGAGATGCAAAAATATCATCCCAATATTCATTCCACTTGTGATAAGGCGCATAAAGATACTGAAGAGAATTGAGATCAGCTTCAGTCAGCCGCCTAACAAAAGTACGGGCATCAATTACATCAACATTGCCTTCAGGAGAGTATTTGAATGGAGCATTAGAGCTTTCACACCTTACAATTTCCTCCATTGATGGCATTACAATAAGAGCAACATCGCAATCGCTTTCCTCATCGGCAAGGCCATAATTGAAAGAGCCGTAATGCGCGGCGAATATAAGACGATTACCATAAACCTTTTCACCAAGCTGATATGCCTTATTTACATATTCCTGTGGATTTATCATTGATATGCTCCTTTCTTATTTGACATAATGTAATTCAAGTTCGTGAAATCGAATGTTAAAAGAAGGATATGCGGCTTTCATTTTTCCAATATACTTCTCACACAATGAGCCGCCCTTGCCAATCAAAAGGCCGGGCCGCGCTGTGTAAATATCAATCTGACTTTTTGCCCAATCAAAACTATATGAAAAAGGAGGACTTTTACTTTCCTCGCGCCAGTCGCGTAATATTTGATGCACAAGTGCTGGGCTTTTACTCATTAGATATACCTCCTTTATGATACCTTACCTGTTTTAGCATACTCCCATAACGTGTCAAAATGCTCACAATCTTCGTCGGGAAGCGAATTGTTAAAACCAAGGAACAAACAATTGAAACAAGTCAATACATATGCCGCATACCACGTCTTATCGAAATGCCTTTTAGATGATTTATCTACATCACGTGAAACATTCGCACACAAGTCTCCTCCATTGACGCGGCGTCTTTCAACTTTAAACAAGTGCGGCTTGAGTATAAGAGAAAGAACTTCACTTTTATCACACCGCCGCACAGTCGTGCTCTGACGAATAAAATACTGAGTTGCGCCTTCGGCTGTAAGTATCAGAATTTTTTTCATTTTCTTTCCCTCGCTTTCATTTTCTATATATATTATAGCTTAATTTTTATGAAAAATCAAATTTTAGGACGTTGCTTTAAAATTAAAGATTGGCTTCCAGTGGTCAATAATTTCAACAGTAGGCCGCACAGCTTCTTCAATCTCTTCCCAATTCTTGTAAGCGAAAGGTGCTTCATCAATGGTTTCTGCGCAAACATTTGATACAATGCCGTCCATTGACTTTTCAAACTCGTCTAAAGATAATTCTTTTCTTGCCTGAGCGCGAGACATAAGTCGTCCGGCTCCATGTGGAGCTGACAAGTTCCAATCAGAGTTGCCTTTTCCGCGACACAGTAGCGTACCATCCCGCATATTGAGTGGAATAAGACAAATTTCATCATGCTTAGCTGAAATTGCACCTTTACGGAGGATAGTATTTGAGTTTGAGAAATCTATATAGTTATGAACTGACTCAATTGTCATTATAACTTTGCGATTTAAAATTGCAGCAATGTTATAAATAATATTTGCTCGGTTATATTTTGCCCACTTCTGACAAAGTGCCATATCACGAAGATAGTTATTATAGTCATCATCTACTAAATAATCAAACTTAGACGGTGCATCTTTTTTGATAGAGGCTAATGCCTCTGAAATTTCACGCTGACGGCCTTCCTCTTTCAGCGTAGCGATAGCTGCATTACGCTTGTGAGTATATTCTTCAAGGATTCGCATTTCTGCTCTGTTTTGATAATACTTTGCTACCTGAAGACCCAAATTGCGCGAGCCAGTATGTACAACAATCCAATGATTGCCATCAGAGTCTTCGTCTATCTCAATGAAATGATTTCCGCCTCCAAGTGTTCCCATAGACTTAGCAAAATAATCAATTTCACACTTATTGTAAATTTCCTTACATCTCAACTTACGAAGGATAGTTGCGCCAAGTTCAAAAAAAGGATCCCAATCTCTAAATTCGCCATATATAGTGCTCCCTGATGGTATTATCCCCTCCATAAGGCCCTCGCGCAAAAATACTAGCTCGTCCATGGCCAAAGAGCGGTCAATTTTTGCAGCAATAACTCCACAGCCAATGTCAACACCAACAATGTTAGGGCAAATCTTATCTTTTACTAGCATAGTAGTTCCAATTACACATCCCTTACCAGCGTGTGCATCTGGCATTATTCGTATGTGCGCATTTTCTCCTATCGGCGAGGCGGCTAAATCATATATTTGCTCTTCAGCTGCTTGTTCAATGCAACGTGCAAAAATTTTTACATCAAGCATTTCATCTTCTCACTTTCTATATATAGTCATATCAGAGTAAAGTGCTTCACGGCCTTCTTTTCGCCATACATCACATTCTTCTGTTATAAATGCATTGAGATCACGCCAGATATGCCACGTAAAAGGGGCTTCAAAATTTATCAAGTCAAAAATCTTATCACTAACGTAGCCTGTCTTGAGGTCGTGAAATTCAAGAACAACAACGCCTTGAAGCCCAGAGTTGTCAGAATAGGGCTTGACATAGAATTCTTTCTGACGAATCCAAAAGCGGCCACGCCACAAATTGTCTCGTCTCATTCCTTCATTGAATTCACGCACAACTTTATTTACTTTTCGCAATGCCTTCTTGCGATTCAACGTTCTCATTTTAGTGCCTCCTCCATTTGTTTATACACACGCTTGACTTCTGCATATTTGCTTTCTAGCTGCTCATAAAGGTGTCTCATATAGTGAAGAGCCGCCTGTGCTTCGCTTAACTGTGCGCGAGTGTCAGCTAAATCGTCCTGAGATTTCATTAGGTCATCAAGAAGAGACGAATTCTCCTGAAGCAGTTCTTCATTCGACAGATTATGCGGCCACCGTCCAGTTCCAAGATCAACCAGCTCACTGTGCGGCGTTACCACCAGTGGTGCACCATTTTCCTGCATCAGTTTAACAACAAAATCCATCTGAACGTCATTATAAATTATCTTGCCATTTTCCCAAACATCATAACCGCGATTCTTGTAATTCACTTACTCATTCTCCCCCTTTAGATACCCATCCCAGTGATACTTATTTGTGCGGGCCAGCCAATAAATTGTGCGGCCATTGCCATCTCGTGAGGAGCCAACCTCGCCTTCTTTTGCCAACGAACGGAGGACCGCGCCAGCAGAAGAAGGAGTTATGTCTTCCTTGAATAATCTTTTGGCATCGCGCGCAATAGCATATACATCCTGACAACCGTGATTATCGAGCACCTTTATTACTAGTTCTTTTGAAGTCATTTTGTTAGCTCCTTTTCTCATTTTCTATATATATTATAACATACTATTTTAAAAAAATCAAATTTCATTCAAAAAAAACACTCCTGATAAACAGGAGTGTCGTATATCAAACTCTGGTAGTATAATTCAAATTTATCCAACCAGCGCCGCTCTTGAGCTTGCCCCAATCACCGGACACTTCAACGATTGTGTAAGTGCCGTGGTCAGTAATCGCACGAGCAACAGCATAATTAGTGCCGGGGCCTTTACGAATGTTAAGGGCATTTGAATTGACTCGAACGAGGAATGGAACCCCACTAGAGCTAGCCGAATTATTAGATAGCGCGGCAATTTGCTTATCGAGTTCGGTCCAAGTGTTCGGGCCAACAATACCATCAGGAGTAAGGCCGTTCTTCTTTTGGAAATTGAGAACCGCGCCTTTGGTAGAGTTGCCGAACACACCATCCGCACCATAGGAGCCAATATTATAGCCCAGCTTTTTCAGCATTGTTTGGGCTTCTTTTACAGAGGAGCCGCTATCACCAATACCGATTGTTGGACGATTAGTAGATGGTTGGATAGGCTTGGCAGGTTCACTTGGTTGCACAGGCTCTTCTTTCTTCTCTGGTTCTTTGTTTAGTGCTGTCCAAGTAGCAGAACCAATTATACCGTCAACGGTAAGACCTTTATCAGACTGAAACCTCTTGACAGCCTTAAGAGTGCCTTCACCAAACCAACCATCGGCACCAGCAGAACCAACGTCATAACCGTGCACGATAAGGCGCTGTTGTGCGGTCTTGACGGCAGTGCTGTGCGCACCAACTCTGAGGGTCGGATAGGGATTGGAAGGCTGAGACGGCTGAGAGGGGACAACAGGGTCAGGAGTATCAGGAACAACAACCTTACCCATCAGTGCGCCAACGTCGCGTCTAACATCATCCATTGTCTTGCCAAAACGATTGAACCAAAGATAGACGTCACCGTGGTTAGAGCCGAAGCCGAGTTTATAGCTATCATAATGGCAGCAAATTGTCGGGACATCGTGCCCGCGGTAATTGACAGTGCCAAACGGGTCTATATTGTAAAGTTGGCAAATGTAGGCAGTAAATTCGACAGCTTGCTGATAGGCTTGCTCAAAGTAAGCTCTGCGGCAAGGCTGGTTGTGTGCGTAATCATCGCATCTGTTTGTGTTTAGTGCTGTTTATTTTGATAGTCTTCGAAATACACAAAATCGCCTTTGCCTTTGTGCAATCTACTTTTGAAAGTGGAGAGAGGAATATTATTTTCTTCGGCGGCATATTTGATACAATCATAAACTTTCCCATCAGAAAGACGAACAACTTTTCGAGCTTTAGGATTCTTTGCTCCATCCCACCGTGCGAGCTTCTTTTGAGATTGGCTCATTTTTTCACGCGTTTTAGCGGAAGGATTCGAATTAGCTTCACTTATTTTCTTGCGCGTTTCTTCTGAAACTTTTCGGCCAACACAATATTTATTCCCTTTATTGGCTTCACTAATTCGTTGCTTTCTTTCTTCACTAATATGTTTGCCATAGCTCGGATGCTTTGTTTTATCTTTATATAATTCTTTGAGGGCTTCTGAAAACATTTTTCTTGCTTCCTCATACTCTTCAGGAGAAACAATATATCGTGCGGTTCTTGGATTTCTAGCTATTGTCATACATTGATAAGCCCTAACCAAACTTATATCTTCAGGATTTTCTTCAGCCAACAATTTATGCGCAATAAAATGCTCTTTAGCAAATAAGTCAATCAAATTTTCTTTATTATCTGTGCCGCCTTTGCACTTAGGAAGAATGTGATGCCTCTCGTGATATTCCTCTCCACATGAAAAACGTCCTCGTTCTTCTAAAATATTGTCAATAAATTCTTTATAAGTCATTTCTTTCTCCATTCAAAATAAACTTTTTGGGCGCTACCCCGCACTGAGCTTTCACTCCTTCGGATTTCTCTCGAAGCACAGACTATATCTTCGGCTCAATGAGCCGCATACCACTGTCCTTGCCAATCGCTTGCAAGGCACTTAGTCGTTGAACTTTCCTCTATTCAAGGCTTAGCTGCTGATTGCCAATTATATAGCGCTTAGGGTTTGACCATACGCCATCTATTCTTTTCTTTCTGCTTTCGCGGCTTTCACGCTTAGGGTTGTTTCATCCTTACGTTGTAGCAAGAATAGCTTTACGGTTTTCCAGCAATTCGATATGTATTTTTACACGCAAATCGCTTTACGCGGAGACTAGCAACGATGTAATCTCAAACTGGATCCAAAACTTATCATTAGGCACATTCTTATCACCATTAAGTGAACCGTATCTGCCAGAGCCAACGCCCCAAGGACGCTTCTCCCAAGGGCCAGCTTGAATAGTAGCAACGCTGCCGTCCGCGAGTTGGCCAATCCAAGCGTTCAATCCCGCTTGATTTGCAGCCATACGGTTCCAGTGATTACCATTATTGTTCTTACCGATAAGGTTTATAAAATAATTATAATCGGGGTCATTAGTAGATGGCTGGACATAGCGCTTCAATGTTGGGTTACCAGCGCCGGTATCGTGCCAACATACCCCAACAGGAGTTCCATTTGTGGTTTGATTATACCACGCGCCTTGTGTTTGAAAACATTTTATTAAATTCAAACTCATTTTATTTTCCTCCTTCTGTATTATGCTTTCATTATATAAAACATCCACATCAACTGGTCCAGAATATCCTGTAATAGAGCCTTTATCTGACTTTTGCCAAATGTCGCACTCCATACCAGCTTGATTATCATAGGCGGCGCACCATATAGATGCGCCAGCTTCTTTTAGCTTGTCAAGGTCAAAGCATTTGAAATGTGCGCGGGATGTATAAATACCCCAACGATATCCTGCACGTTTTATCGCTTCGCCAAAATCAAGAGCCAGTTGAGTCAGTTTGTCTTTTGAAAGATTTAGTGTTTCTCCCTCTATGTCATAGTAGATGGGGAAATCTACACGACGATTACCCAGTATATTGAGTGCATAGGCTGCTTCCTGTGCGCCGCTTGTAGGTTGCTTGTCGGCACGAGTATAAACGCCGATGTTGAGGCCGGCTGACTTACAACTACTAAACTGGGTTTGAAACAAAGGATTAATAAAGGTTACACCAGTTGCCAATTTGATAATGGCAAATTCATAACCATCCTTTTTAAGTTGTGTGTAATCGGGTAGATTACGATATTGATTTAGATCTACGCCTATCATTTGAATTGATCTCCTTTTGTAAAACCTCAATTATCTTATATTTTTATTTACACACCGGATCCGGCACCCAAGTATCCATAATATTTCCACTTCGAATCATAGAATTCAACCAAGCCCACATTTGCCCAGCTTGAGCCATTATACACTTCAGCCTGATAAACCAGACATTGGGTTTGTTTTGTTTGGGAATAGACTCGAACAACAACGCTTCCACTTACAGTGTGAGTCGCACCAGACGAAATTGTAGAACCGTTTAAGGTCGCTTCTTGAATGGAGGTTGTACTATCATCTTTCAAACTGTAGGTAACAGTCAAAACTTCTCCTTTATTCAATACCGCTCCGTTTGCCAAAGTTGTGCCACTTCGTTTGACCGTTAGGTTTACTCCACTATCATAGTTGAGAGACAATGTAAAAATTGACGGCTCAGCAACTACTACAACAGTAACATTGCCACTAACAGTATGTGAATGACCAGATGTAAATGTAGCTCCATTTACAGTGTGAGTCTTGATTGTATAATTCGTTGCTGGCGTAAAAGTAAACTTCAAAACATCGCTATCATAAATTGCTGCGCCATCTGTCAACATGCCAGTTCCCGCACCAGCAGGTGAACTTGTGCGTTGGCAAGTTACGGTTGCATTTTCGGCGCTGATTGATAAGGTTCGCTCAAGATAGTGCGTGCCAGAAGTGACGGTTGCTGTGCCAGAGCCATTGGCTGTTTTCTGGATACTACCGCTCATTGCTACAAAAATTGCCGTAGAAACATCAATCTTGACCCGTTTTGAACCACTTGCTGATGAGTGCGTCACCACGACAGAAGCAGGAGATGGGGTTCCAATAAATTGTTTCGTACCACCATTCGTATGCCCATCAATTCTAAGAGAAGAAGTCGCAACACTAGAAGTATTATCTATCGCTGTAACTGTAATATTTGTCGTGACGTTTGTACCATAGTTTGCTGTGCCCCAATAGGACTGGTCGCAACTTTCAAAAGTAACTGTAGTTTGATTGGTTAGCGAATTATATGATGTTGTATAGTTTAGATAAGATGTTGTGCTCCAGCTATAAATTGTATTTTCAACCTTGTAAGATATCTGTGCCATTTAGAATACCTACCTTATGCTGTTCTCTTCCAAACATAAACTGCGAGGTAAGGCGGCATATTGTTATGGGCTTCTCCGTCGCCGACATCGCCCGTATAAGAACCGACTGCCCAATAAGTACTTTTACTACCCACGTTCGGATATCCAATCGGGGCATAATTATTTCCAGCGCTCGCATTTGGATAAAAGATTGAGTGGTTGTGCGAAGGTATTTGCTTTGTTGTTAGTGCTACCGCCGCTTCGCCACCAGTTGAACCTCCTGTATAAGTAGTACCAGCCGCAAGTAAAAATGTGTCCTTGATTTGTTCCCATGTGCCAAAGCCAAAAAGTGTCTTTGGATTGGTTGCAACAGTTGACATATAAATCGCACCAACTGGGTAGACAAGCTGTGCCACATTGACTTCTTTCAAGAACATTTGGCCAGTGGTTGGGCTAGAAGGTTCAGTTGTGCCATAGTGAACATTTTTTGTTAGCTTGAGTGGGCCAGTCATCGTACCGCCAGCAGTAGGCAAGGCCCCCAAATTCGTACAGGCTTGTGCTGCAGTGGTTGCTCCAGTGCCACCTTTTGCTATGGGCATTGTAGATTTATAAGAAATCAAGCCATTTGCAATAGACACATCGCCACCATTTTGGACACCACCAAGAGATGTTCCGGCTTTGGGCAGGCTGTAATTATTTGCACCCGCGGCAATGCCAGCAAGTTTAGATTTCTCTCCAGACGTATAGTCATTAGATGACAATCCTTTGCCAGTTTCTTTATCGACCTTATTGTCAATATCTGCCTGAAGCTCAGTTTTTACAGTATTTAATTTTTGTATAAAATTATGCCATAGGCGTGCTGCGCCTGTCGTGCCTAAAGGTTTCTCAGTTTGTGCCATTTATATTCCTCCTTTACTCCAATTAGTAAGTCAAATTAGATGCATTTGCCACAGCCGTTCCGCAAATCGTATCGACCTCACCCTCTGTTAGAAAAGGGCCTTTGATAAAACTGCTGTCATTAGTTAGCTCAGATGTCTTTGTTGGAACGGTGATATTTACCTTACGAGTAGAGGCATTTACACTAATATCCGTTCCATTTTTCTGAATACCGACAATTACATTACGCTCCGCATTTTGCGCTACCGTATTTATGAGGCTTTTCAATGCCTCGTCAGAGAACGGCAACTGTGTATAAGTTTTAGTTCCATCACCGATTTTTGCGCGGAGTTCACCTTCCGCTGTATCAACCAGAATAATTTCGCCATTGAGAATTACGGGATTATTTTTTGTCCAGTTTGCGCTGGTATCTCGTTTATTTTGTATTCTTGAAAGAAATTCACGAGCCATTGAAAAACCTCCTAAAATAGAACGCCCGCCCCGTTCGTTTTAAAAACGAGGCGGGTTTTCATAGATTTATATTACCGTAGAAGAAGAACCGCAGTTAAAAATTATATAATCTGTTTGAGTTAGGTCTTCAATTTTGTGATTGTGATTAGCGGCAGCAAACTCACTTGCGTTATGAGAAATAATGTCGCCACAATCGGCTGAATTGACCTTCCCTTCAATTTCAGTTTTAAGAGCCGCGGCCAAGTCCGTTTTAGCTACTTCACTCTTACTTGCCAGCGCGCCAGTCGGGACAGAAATATTAACTTTCTTACCAGAGGGAGCGACTTTTGTTCCATTGACTTGAATTTCTTCAATGACATTGACCTGTGCGCCTTCAGCGATTCCAGAAAGCTTAGTCTTCTCAGTTGTCGTATAGTCATTAGTAGAAAGACCTTTGCCTTCTTCCTTATCGACCTTACCGCCAATGCTGGTCTGCAGTTCAGTCTTCGCAGCATCAACTGCATCGCTGACGGCCTTAGTGACAGAACCCGCACCATCACCATTCAAAGTTGCTATTGCGGTCGTGTTCTTTTGAACTTCACCAGACAGGGTAGAATACTCACCTTGATGGCTAGCCGCATAATCAATCAGCTCTTTGAATGTGTCGATTGTACTATTATCGCTAACATCAGTTGCAAACTTATTGATTGCATCTTTTATCTTCTTATCAACAGAACCTTCAACAGTATCCGCACCATTCAACTTAGTAATGGCGTCAGTATTTGTCTTGATTGATGCTTTAATTGCAGTGTCATCATAAGTCGCGGCAGTTTTCGCATCTGCAATCATTTGAACGACAGTCTTATCGCTAGGAACAGTACCAACTTTTTCGCTCAGAGCATCGACAGCTGCTTTTGCATTATCACCAGCCGCTTTGGCTTCAGTAATAGATGCGTCTTTGCCATTAGCATACTCTTTCGCGGCTTCTAATGCCGTATCTGCCGCACCTTTCGCATCATATGCTGTAGAATCAGTGTAAGCGGCAGAGCCAAGGCCGTGAACCTTTACATCGGTTCCATCGAACTTCACCGTACCATTAGCCGTACCTTCGACAAGGGTATAAACCTTATCGGCAGGAATAGTAATAGTGCTTACGGGAGTTGTGCCCCAAGCACCGCCCTTGGCTTTGGAATACAGATAATACTTATAAGAGTCGTCAGCATCAACCTCAATCTTATATTGAGTGTCAGTGTCCTGAATCTGGCCAGCAATATAACCTTCCAAACCGTCAATTTCATCAGCGCTATAAGATGGCTTAGTAGATGCCTTCGCCCAATCATAGACGTCGGCTGCAATGCTACTAGCCCAACTAAGTTCTTTGAATAACTTGATACCATCACCAACTTTGAACAAAATGGCAGGCTCTTGGGCAACGGCACCAGCTTTTGCGGGAACGACAACAATTGCAATTTCGCCATTCAGCAACTTGGGGTTGTTGGTTTGCCAATTTGCAAAAGTGTCTATTTTATTTTGTATTCTTGTATTAAATGTAGTGTTTGCCATTTATATCACTCTCCTGTAGTAAGGCCGCTATTGCCACCATTTATGATGAGAGTTTCATCAGCCGCTTGGACTATCTTGGAAAGACTTACTGTATTGATAGACATAATACCATCTACGCCAACAGCAATTTGGTCTTTCGCAGAAGAACTCTTGACAACGCCAAGCTTCTCGGCAGTAGCAACAGGAATATCAACTTTCTTTTCACTAATTGGAGCATCAGTGCCGCCAATAGAGATAGCTTCAAGAATGTTAGCTTGAGAGCCAGCTTCAATTGCTCCCAACTTTTCCTTTTCAGCGTTAGTATAGTCATTAGAGGACAATCCTTTGCCAGTTTCAGTAGAAACTTTACCAGCAAGCGCATCAGCTAAACCGGTTATTTTGTCTTGGCCAAGAGCATTGATGTTGAGCTTACCATTCTCATCAAGTGTAAATTCTGCCTCATCAACAGACTTCACAACATTGACCTCAGCGCCGGTTGCTATGCCAGCAAGCTTTTCGCCTTCGGCTGAAGTCATCAAACGAGAGCCTTCAACCTTATCAACTTTCCCTTTGAGATCGTCTTTGGTTGCATAACCATCAAGAACAACCGCACCACCAAGGTTATCCCAACCAGTGCCGTTCCAAGCGAAGTTATCACCAGCACGCACGCCATTTTCGGCATCGGCACCTACAACATTCCAAACGTCACCGATTTCGTTCCCTTCGGAAGGTAGTTCGGCGTAGGTGTCTTTGCTACCCTTATAGCGCATAACGCTAGAAACTTTTGCATCAACTTCGGACTTTGTATAAACATTGCCCACTTTAGTTTCCAAAGTAGAAACCTTAGTGCCAAGACCTTCATGCACAACGCCATCATCATCAGTATAACCATTGACAGCGTGTTCAAGGGCCGTTACGCTTGTTGAAAGACCTTCAACTGTGGTGGTGTCCGGCTTTACCCAGCTAAGTTTGCCATCAGCGCCTTTAACAAGTTGAGCGCCAGCAACAGCGCCAGCAAAACCAACGAGGTCAAGCTTATCATCAATTTTGACAAAAACGTTTTCATTGATAGCAATATTGCCACCAACTTCTTTCAGAGATTTGTCAGGTTGAATAACATAAAGAGTAGCCTTGCTGTTTTCAACAACGGCAATAGTTTGACCAAAATAATAAACGGTTTCAGAACTGCCCGCTTCTTGCGCAGTTGCCGCGGCAGCTTGAGCAAGTTCTAAACTTTCAAAATAACTTTTAGCGTCCAGAGGGAATGCCGTCTGACGGCTAAAAGCAACAGCAAAATCAAGAGTACCAAATGTCAGTGCCATTATATTTTCCCTCCTTTATCAAATTGTGATAGTGTAGCTGTTTGCCTTTGCAACAGGCTCAGCAAAGTCAGTTACATAGACTTTATAGTCAATTGCGCTTGCCCCGTTTGCGCCCTCAACTGCAACAGTCGATTTGACAAACGCGCTCTTGATTTCAGCGTTCAAACCATTGACGTCTTTTACGGAGTTGACATCGCGCAGAGTTGCGGGGTAAGCAAAGACAACACGAACAGCACCAACTGGAATTGAAACAGTAAAGGACTTACCGTTAGCCCAAGCAGTATTGGACTTACCAGAAAGCGAACGAATTGCCGCACTATCAAGTGTGTCCTTCGTAGTTTTAGTGCCATAAAAAGTGTTGCGGTAGCCAGTGATTGCACTAGATGTCGCGCTCTTAGAACCAGCAGCAATTTGTACCACAGGGCTAGACGGACTACCAAGATTATCCTTTGCAACCACGCCTGCACCGTGTGTTGCTTTAGCGGTTATCTTATAGTTGGTACCATCAGCAACAGTAATAGCATCAAAAGAGCCGCTTGCTGTAGTAGCGGTATTACCAGCCGTATCACTAATTTCCCAAGCCGTAGCAGTAATACCAGTAGCAGGGCCATAAGTATAAGAACCAGTGCTCAAAGTCGCGCTCCAAGTCGGAGTGACAGTAGTACCGACTTCATAAGCTTTTGCTTGGCTAAAGGTCAAGCTAACAGACGGCTGAGTCGGAGTGCCGGGCTGAAGTCTCTTAGAGAAGATTTCAGTAAAAGCTTCGGCAACGGACTTCCCTTTGACAGCGAAAGTTGCTGTACCGTTTTGAGTCTTAGCCATATTACCAACGGCGGTATAATTGCCTGCCATTGTAATATTATCACCGAAATAAACATTGGACGCATCATAATTGCCATCCATTGCCTTCCAGTTTTCGCCATCATAAACATAGGCCGTATAAGATTTATGTGTGCCATCAATATCGTGGCTCACAATGGCGAAATCGCCAGATTGGAGTTTTGCATCGCCTACTGCGGTAGTAATAGCAGCAAGGTCGCCTGCTGCATTCGCAGACTCGGCCTGAAATACTTGTGCGGCACTTGCCCCACCAAAATATTCAAGCTGCTCCCAAGTTTTTGTGCCGTCGCCAATTTTTATCTTGACGCCGCCGTCAGCTTCGAACTCGACACCAAGTTCGCCTTTAAGCAAAACTTGATCTTTATTCTCAAGCCATTTTGCTGTGCTATCATTGCGCAGGACTATGCGAGTGTTAAATGTAGTCGTAGCCATCAGCGTTCCCTCCGTGGATAATTTTTACATTTTCAAAAGAATTTAGTGAAACATAGGTCAATGTTTCTTCGTCCCATTGATAGAGAGTTCTTTCTTTGTCTGCCTTATATATCGTATTAGTTTTGCCTATGGATGGAAAGTCATAGTGAGTGTCCGCATTTACCACGCGGGCGTCATCCTCACTCCCATCTCCACCAATGTAAGGTAAAGCCTGATACGCGGTTTTGCCATCGCCAATTTTCAGACGAAATGTATCTGTCTCAAAAGCAGGCTCCCCTTCATTGAGTATTGGATTTCCCTCAATCCATTCATTATGTTGGCCACGGCGTAGTTGAAATACGGTTTTATAAATTCTTGCCATTATTTCTCCTTCGTCCAGCCAGCGACGCCACCGCCATCATATATAATGACATTATCATCGGGTTCATCAGGATTGGAGGTCGAACCATAGAAAGTCTTCTCATAATCATAGAACTTGACTTGATAGTCCTCACTAATGTGCTCTATTTCATCAACAGTTCTAAGCATTAGATTTGTCCTCCTTTCAGAACATCAAACAATCTCTCTTTGATTGGTGCGGATACATAACTGTGTCCATTTGCCAATAAGACTCTGAGTTGAATAATCACGAGGCTCCGCTCTGGTGTCGTAATAATTCCGGGCGCGGCAAAAGACAAAGTATCCTCTTGAGATAAATCAACTTGAAGGCAATTTTTGATAGAGTTGAATACGCAATCATCTGTTGATTTTTCTAAAACTACTTCTCCATTCTGAGAGTAAGACACAAATACTTTTTCAATTTGCGCCGCGTCGAATGGAATATAGAAATTATGACGGTGTGTGCCACCACGAACCATTGTTTCTCACCTCACAGATTTTCTCTTCTGTAAAGTAGCTAAAACCGTTCTTTAGTCCAATAAAAACAGGCCGTGATTTCTCACGACTATAAATGTCTTATTTATTTGTAAGATAATCCCAAACATCTTCCGCGCTTTCAATAAGTATGGGTTTGCCTGTACGGGTTATCATTCTCTTTTCAGATTTATAATGCCCACCAGCAATACCCCAAAGGTAGTATTTTATTACTCCCTCATCGTCATCCAGCACCCTCTCGAAGAAGTCTATTATCTTACGAGTTACGCCATCGAGTGCAGGAGCGTTGAGAGAAATTCCATTTTTATCCAACATATCTATCCAATCATCATACTCAACAGCTGAAATCAGCAAGCCGATAAAATCTTCTTTGGATATTGAAATGTTTATGTCTTTTTTAGCTTCCATATGTATCTCTCCCACTAAAACTTTTTACAATTTATTATAACGAAAATTTCGTCGAAAATCAAGTTTTTACTCTATACAGAGCGGGATTCCATTCATTTGTGATAAGACGTCAGAATGTTCCTCATTGTGAGAATCAAACTGTTCAATGTTATACCACAAATGTCCAGATATAGCAGAAGCATATGTTTGGTCTTCGTCTTGCGGCTCCTCGTCAATTGAAGAAAAGTCCTTTATCCATTCTACAACATCCGAAAGACTTTCGGCATCGACAATAAAGGATTCATAGCTGACAGGGCTGCCGCATTGTGCGAAATAAAGCATTTTGAATCACCATAGTTTATAACCCTCGCGGAGAAATTGCGCATAAGGAACTACCGCGCGGATTGAAATTTTTGAATTGAGCATTTGTGCGTAGAGGTTTCTGTTTTCATCTTTTGGCTTCCAGCTTTCTCCATCCCTTTCCCAGTATTTCAAAAAAGTTGGTTCTTGTTGTTTTCCATCCTTTCCTTTTTTCTTTTTATGGAACTCTTTATTTGTAGAGCCTTCAAAAGCGGATGTAATCGCAACTTGAGTATCGTCTAAGCGATAAGATCGTAAATAAACTTGCTCAAGTAAATCTGATGCTGGAATCAGATAACCACCGCCTAAATTATAAAGACAAACGGTGTCAGGCACATCATCTGTTGTTCCCATTGAAGCTATTTCAGCGAAAGCTCGCTTTAGTCCATCAATAATGCTTGCAAATGGCGTGCGATTGATATCTTTATTGAAGTAGTAATTTGCAATATATTCTGAAAAACTTGAACCAATCCATTCGCTGATTTGCGGATATTGAATAAGTTTATTTGGATGAATGTTAAATTTAAGTTCCTTTAGTTCAGAACCATAACCAGAATAATTTTTTACTTGGATGCCAAACCCTTGGAAAAACTGGATATCGGCTTTCATTTGTTCGCCACTAGCAAAAGCGTCAGCTATTTTACCTTGCGCTTTTCCCCCAAACAAATGTGAGATGTATTGGAATAAAACATAAGTTTGAAACTCACCAAAAGCGCCAACTATATTAGCTATTGCACCATTCCAAGTATATCCTGCAATACCTAATTTCCGGCTAGAGATTTGTGTGCGCCAAGCTTCTTGAAAAACATTTTGAAAATCTTGCGATGTCTGACCATAGCCAATTGTAGCCATTATAAAAGATTTGATTTCTTCTTCAATTTGTTGCTGTTGACTAATATTCTTTTTTGCTAAGCCTTTTTTACTTACCGCAAAAGGATTCGCATTGCCTTCTCTATCTTTTGTCCTAAGTTTTGAATTAGCTTCCCAAACAAATTCTTTTTTGTTGGTTGTCAAGCTTATCAAATTTGGATCATTCAAAATTTGGTTTTTAAACCATTCAAGGCTTTGTGCTTCGACTTTCAACTTACGCCCCATTGTAGCATTGACAACACCTTTTAGCAAGCCAGTTTCGTCCAGTTTTTTCTCAATCGCGCCCTTTTCAAGACCAAAGTCTATAGTAAGTGTGCCAGCCTTCAAATTGCCACTAACTGATAGCTTTAAATCAGCCTTTCCAACTTGGCCTATTTTTTGAAGTTCAGCAATAACAGTTTTTTCTACCTCTTTAATGTAAGTATTCAAGGTGTTCTCAGCAACAGAAGCGTCCAATTTAACGACAAGACGAGAAAAAGTAGCGTCTTGATCCCATTGCCCTTTTGTAGAAAAACCATATTTACAGTAAAGCGCTTGAGTAAGCCTATCGTTATCTAATTGCCGCAAAGCATTTGTATCTTGCTGAAATTTTGACAGTTTTTCTTTGACTTGCCGCACAAATTCTCCAAAAGAAGAAACCGTTGTCCCTAGTATGGCGCTATAAAAAGTATTCTCTTTTTCTCGCAAAGCTTTTATATTGTTCTCATAATTGTGCCGCTGGTTAAATTTGTAGCGACCTGTGCGCGGCATATAATTATTCGGGCCGTAAGGCGAATAAGTATGTAATACATCATTATAAACCGTTCCCATCTACAAGCCCTCCTTTTAGATATAAAAAAAGAGGGGCGATTGCCCCTCACGATATATAAACAGTTAGTCTTTCAATGCCGCTGCCACTACGGAACTAACTGACCTGTGGCAATAGTAAGTAGATTTAGTGAAACTTCATTCTAAAAAAGAGCTGCTCAATTTTCAGTGTTGCAAACAATTCCAGCAAGTTGAGCTACAGCAGAACGCTCTGTAATAGGAAGATAAATAGTTTCATAGAGTGCATTGCCTTTCAGAGTTTCCTCCATCGCACGCATACCATTATCAACCTCAAACATTCTGCGATCGGTCTGACTGTGATAGTCGCCATTTATCCAAATTTCAGTGCCTTCACCAGCACGACTAATAATATTGCCAGCGACTTTACGAGTAATGTTCTGGCCTTCGCTGACATAAATAATGCTGTTTTCAAAACTGCGACCTTTGATAAAAGGCAAGGCTACAAGCTCAATCTTGCCAGAAGCAACAAGATTTTGAGTAGCTTCGCGGCCACCGAATTTATCCCATAATGGAGCAAGAGTCCATTCGAGTTTTTCATCCATTCCGCCTTTGAGATAGCCAATGTCAGGCACACCCTCAAGTGTTATGTTAGGACGTATATATACGAGTTTTTCAAAAGCGCCTTTTTCGATAAGACTGAAACAGGCACCGCTCATTAGGAAGTCCTTCATTTATACCCTCGGTTTCCCGATATTTATTAGGGGATTAGACTATATCATCAACTTTTTGTTTCAAAGTTGTCGCGCACTTCGGGATTACTCCCTACTCCCTGTCGGGATAGTCGTTGAACCTTCCGTTGTCTAATGGCTTGGCTGCTGATTACCATACCTTGCGGCTTAGGCTTCCAGCAATTCACGCGATTTTCATTCTTAGGTCACCCTAAGAAGGGGCAAGTTATTTACCCGATCCGAAGACGCCACCAAGAGCCTTTACTGGAACTCGCCTATCCATAAGAGAATGAATGGCCAGCTCCTGATATACGTTGCGCGGCTTGATAACACCACAGTAGTCACTTTGGAGCGTCATATAATGAACTTTCTCAAACTCGTTGTTCTTACAAAAATATTTATCTATAACTTTACCATCAGCGTCATAGATGATCAAATACTGGTTTTCAACTAAGCCCATCCCCGCAGGTGTAAAAAGGCCAGAATAAAAATCCTCAAGTCCTTGTTCTGATGGATGCCACTCATAATAGCCAGTATATTTATCCATAACAAACCTCCTTAGTTCCAGAGTTCGCTGATGTCGCTTATTATTTTTTGAACAATGCCGTGCTCAAGAGCTTCGTCAGCCGTAAGTTCCCAATCCTTGACTAACTTATCACGAATATAATCATCTGAAAAGTCAGAGTGCTCACGAATTACATCAACAAACTTCTTTATTTCTTGCTCGTATTTCTTCATTGACTCAATAGCATTTGCGGCGTCTTGTGCGAGAGAAATCGAACCATAATGGAACAAGATTTTTGAACTCTCAAGAGCATAGCGTTCGTGGCAATGAAGATATATCAGAGCAGCCGCGCTAGCTGTGCGGCTCATCATAATACCAACTATCGGAGTAATACTCAGATTTATTACGTCTTTGAGCCATAGATAGCTGTCTAAACTGCCACCGGGGCTGACAAAATAGATAATAATCTTTTTCCTCTTCGAAGGTTCTATTGCGTCATCCTCCTTATTCCAGCGAATAATCTGGCGGCACATATCACCTATCGCTTCATCATCTACCTCGCAATCGAGCCAGAGACGACGCTCATTGAGTTCTTTGTAATACGCTAACAGGCTTGGATTAGCAAGCTGATAGTTAGCATCATCTCCCAAACCCAAAAACAGACCTAATTCTTCCATAGGCTCCTCCTTTGATGTGTTTTGCGGTTGCCCGCATTTCTAAGTAGACTTTTTGTAGCTAATATATATAAAAAAGTCCACATTAGGTTTTTCTAATGTGGAACTGTTGGCAGAGGTAACAGGACTCGAACCTATAAATACGGCGTCAAAGGCCGATGTGTTGCCAATTACACTATACCTCTAAATTTATATAAAAAGAGATTTTTTAGCCTAACGCAAGGAAAATCCCTTATAAAACCTTATATGGGTTGAGGGCGCCGTTTCAATCGCCCGCATCTGACTTGGGTTTCGTGTACCGCACACTTTGATTTTTAGTTTTGGCACGGCCTACGCCTATGGCTACGTCCCAATTATGTCAGCCGGTATTATCTTCACCTGACTTTTACTACTTGTCTATCAACCCTAGTGGCACCGATACTGGGCATTGCCTTTTAGCATAACTCTATCGCGTGGCTCTCTAAGAGTTGGCCACCGTTGCCTCACATTGACACTAATCTAATTAGCTCAATAACGCATCCTCTCCGAGCGAATACCGACCTCAGCACCGCGAACTCAGTTTAGGCCTGAGTTCGACTTTTGGAAAGTCCCAGTGAATAAATTATACCAAAGCTCCCTTATCAATAATTTACATCAGCGCGATTGCCTAACAAATCGCCGAGCTTGCGGGAATGGCCATATTCACCGCTAACGTTTTAGCTTCAACTCCGAAAGAACAGCCGAAAATAAATCGGCTTGTCCAAATTTTATTCAAAATTCTCAGCGCATATCCTCAAAGATACGGGCAAGAATTTCTCCCAGATTTTCAGGCTCCCGCGCAGTCTTCGCGGTAACAGTTTTAGTAGATGATGCATCTACTTTCTTCTTAGCTGTGGCACAATTATCAAGAACGGCGTCAGCAAGCCAATTCAGTACGGCATCTATTGAATAAATTTCCATCATCTTATCAGCATAGTCCATATATTCTTTAGCTGTCTTGTCATACTCAGCACTGACCTTGTTGAACTTTTTTCTCAGTTCAAGAAAATGTTCTTTGTCTTCTTCTCTACGTTTTCTGGCCGCTTCCTTTGCTTCAACTTTCTCTGCGTCAGCTTTCTTTGCTTCGGCTTCTGTTTTTTCAAGCGCTTCCGCTGTGTCAAACAGCATATGAAGAACATCACTATAATATTTCATTTTACTTTACTTCCTTTTCAAATTTTCTTACGAGGGCCTTTTTATAGAGAGGCCCAACTCTTTGTCCTGTTCGTCGGACCGCAGTCCTCATTAGATTTTGTTATGTTCATAAGCAAAACCTCCTGTCGCTCAAGACATTTTTAAAACGGAGGAAGAAACATCTTCCTTGGATGCAGGAGTGGGAATCGAACCCACGAAATCTGGCTTATGAGGCCAAATGGAGAACCTTCTCGTCCTGCCATATAAATCCAACTAAATATTACTGGGCCTTCGCCCTACCTCGATAAACCTTCAAGCATATTCTGCCACACGGGAGATAAGTCTGAGCATACAGGCCGTCGCCCATACACTTCTTACCCCAGCAACAACATTGACTTGTTACTCTTGGATAACCCAAGTGTCTAATGTCGCCTAATCCGCCAGAGGATTGATTACCCCTACCTTTCACGGGATGTTCAGAAAGATAAAATAGTAATGTCTATTATTACTGACCATCTTTTGTATAAGTCCCCGTTGTGTTCCGCTACTCGGATGCTGTAGAGTGTCAAAGACAGATTTCACATTCCCTGCCATCTCAACGGAACGAGCTTATTGGTTTTCCCAAGGATTGCCACAGGCACCAACTAAGACCTAACTTGGGTTCGGCTTGGCTATTCACCAAGCTGTCTATTGCGCTCGCCACTCCACGGCTGCATTTGCTTGCGATTCACTCAGCACAATTCCTGCTCTTCTTCCCACTTGAGCGACCGCTCTACTTCGGCTCATCTCTCGATGGCCTCTCAGTCCAGTATCCACAAGTATCCTTGTTTCGTTTCTGCTGTGCTAGCTGGAATTTCTCAGCCGGAACACCGAATTCCGTCTTCACTGAGTTAGTATTATTTAATTGGATGTATGCCAGCGCTCTTAGCGAAAACAGAGGACACCACGTGTAGGTGGCACTAGCATCGTCCTCCTTTGACTTTTTCTTTTCTTTATCTTATGTATATATTATATCAAGATTTTTTGAAAAAGTCAAATTTTAAGAAAGGAAATTTGAAAAATGAAAAATGAAATTATTGGCAAGAGAGAAAGGAGTTGAACCTTTAATCTTCAGTTTTGGAGACTGCTGCCTTACCTATTGGGCCACTCTCTTATAATGGAGCTGAGTATCAGATTCGAACTGATGTGGGCATGAGCCTGCAGATTACAAAACTGCTCCAATCGACCACTATGGGAACTCAGCGTTTTATGGCCGGAAATGTTGGATTCAAAATTATTTGCTTTTTACTTCAATCAATTTTTTATTATCCAAGTCCAAATTATAATACCCCAAAGTAATTTTTCTATGACAAGTAGGACAAAGTATACACAAATTATTGACAGAATTGTTGTTTCTATTACCATCAATATGATGTACCTCTAAAATTCGTTCATCTTCATTCCAGCCACAACATAAACATTTATGCTCATAGTTTTCTAAGGCTTTTAAGCGATAATTTTTAGACTTTTCCCACTCTCCATTTTCTTTTCTTAATTGATTTTTATGCTTATTGCCACATTCTTTGCTACAATAAAAGAAACCAGATATATTTTTATCAATATCTTTTTGGCTACGAAAAATTTCTTTTCCGCAATAGACACACTTTACATATTTCCCTGCTCTTTTAGCTTTACAATTAGGGCAACGATGCATTCCATCTTTTTTAATATCACAATATAAGACCGTTTGAGCAGAAGGTTCCCATTCATATCCACATTCAAGGCACTTTATTCCAATGGGGTTTCTACGATTAGTATAATTGCCAATAACAGTAACTTTCTCCAAAAAAGTATCCACTATTCTTTTAGATACCTCTTCTTGAGTTAATTTTTTACCCATTTTATTTACTCCTTGTGAAATGGTCGGGATGACGCCACTCGAAGACGCAGTAATGTCCTAACCCCAAATCAGGCGGGGTTCCTCTTCCCCTACATCCCGTTATATATAAGTTAAAAAGTTCATAAAGAATAAATAAAATGGCAAAATTTTTAGAATTCTTGACCCCAAATCAAGTGTGCTACCATTACACCACATTCCCGAAATGGTGCGCCAGACTGGTGTCGATCCAGTTATTCCCGAAGGAAACGGGGTTACGGCCCCCCGCAGTTGCCGATTTGCTACTGGCCCATATGGTGCACCGCCTGGGTAACGATCCCAGCGCACCCGCCTTAAAAGGGCGGTGCTCTTCCTCTGAGCTAGCGGCACATAATGGAGGCTCAGGAGAATTACGATATCTCACCCTTGCGGTTAACGGCCGCACGCTCTGCCTCTGAGCTACTGAGCCATATTAAAATGTACTGTGTTCTTGCTGTTGAGTGGTATAGTGTATGGCGTGTTAATTTAAACTGCTCTTCCTTATCTCCGCAGTACAAGAACTTTATTTCAACGCCTTGGCATCAGTACATACCTATAATATGTCTGCCATTCTGGGAATTGATACGGCCTTTTCCATCCGACACCCTACTTCTGTTCCTTAACTTCCCCTCGACGAGAAAGCTGTTCAATGTTCTCAGACATAATTATTTTTAAAAGTTGAGAAGGCACCGCAAGAGCGAATGAATAATAAACGCAAGACTCACAAATCCAACTTACAAAAAGTTTTTGCTGATAAGTAGTCTTTAAATGGCGCGGAGCCTTGGACACGAACCAAATAGCTGAATAGCTACACATCGCTTAGCAGGCGAGTCCAGTGCCTTACTGGTTGACTCCGCATATTGGCGCGGGACGGAGGTGTCGATCCCCACAGGTTTTACCTGCCCACGGTTTTCAAGACCGGTCTCAGAGCCGTCTGAGTTCATCCCGCATTTTTACGCTTCCAACTCTTCAAGAATTAAATCTCTTGGAAGAAATTGCTTACACAAATAACAAGAACCAAAAGAAACTCCTTTTTGCACTTGAGAAAAATCTGCATTGGTATAATAGTTAATTCTCTTGTCAAAGCCAAGATACTGGAGTCCATCTTTCATATAAGGAAAGCGCTTTTGCCCCTGCAGAGCTGGAACCGGCAGTAACATTGCGTATGGCTTTTTTAGTTCAAATAGGCGCTTCAAAACATTGTCTTTCTGAGAAAATGGCGGATTAGAAATTATAACATCGTAATGTTCTTCTGGTTCATAGAAGAAAAAATTTTCTCCATCGTCAATATGACTATGAATTACTTTTAAACCCGCTTTTTCAAACTCTTGTACATATTGCGAAGTTTCTTTGTCAAATGGGCACCAAATTGTGACCGCGCGCCCCATCATTTTTTCAAAAAGCTTGATGTACTTAATCAACGGTCGCACCGCATAAGCCGGAGTATATACCTCATCCGAGCCTTTGTCGGTCTTTGCGGTTAAATAACCTTTATTTATTGCCATGTTTTTCCTCTTTTACTTAAATTTAGCAAATCCACTCACAATTTCATCTAATGTGCGCGGCCTATAATCCATCCAAGGCATCATACAGCCAACATTATAAAACTGACAAAGATTTTTTGCTGGACGTTCATATGGGTCATGTTCTATTTGATATCGTAAGTTCTCCAAATATTCATTTTCAAAAGTTATGTGAACGTGACCATATAGCATAAAAGAGGTTTCTGAATAGTCAGACTTGTAGAATGGAATGGGGTAATGACAAAGAATGACTCTTCTACCGTTGTCATTTACCTCTTTATAATCTTTCCAGTCTTGGAAATATCTACGCACTTCTGCGCTTGGATTTTTAATATCGTGATTACCGGCAATTAAATATTTGTTGCCACGAAGTTGAGATAATAGTTTAACCCACTGCTCACCTTTGCCCCAACAAAAATCGCCAAGAATGTATATGTTATCGTTAGTTCCAACCGTCTCATTCCAATTTTTGATGAGCGTCGTATCCATTTCTTCAATCGTTATGAAAGGACGATTGTCAAATTTTATGACATTTGCATGGCCAAAATGAAGGTCGCTGATATAAAAATTTTGTGACATAACTCGCTCCTTTCGTAACATTGTGGTAGGGGATATCAGATTTGAACTGATACGGCTCTCGCCATGGCATTTTGAGTGCCACGTGTCTACCTATTTCACCAATCCCCCATATTCCAAAACGGCTTACTTTCGTTTTTATTTATTATAGTCTCCACAAATGACAAAGCCACATATCACACATTGTGCGCCGGTGGTAGTTTAGCCGGAATCCATCCCCTTGGAGACTTATGGTGGGCAGGAGGGGACTCGAACCCCTACGCCGAAGCGACAGTTCCTAAGACTGTTGTGTCTACCAATTCCACCACTCGCCCATAATAATGGAAGCTTCCCCGCAGGAGGTTTACCAACCCCAATCGACTGTGGTCTTTTAAGCCTTGACATAGCCCTCGAATGACCAACGATACACGCCGCTTAGATGTTTTTTAATCGCTACTCATGCACTTTCGCAATTAAGGGAACAAGAAACAGTAAACAATCCCAAGATGGCGACCCATACCAGACTTGAACTGGTGTCCTCTTGCGTGACAGGCAAGCGTGATACTCTTCTTCACCAATGGGCCATATTATACCGGCTTTTACGGCTTATTTAGCTAAAATATACTTGAATTTCACAAAAAGATGATTTTCTCTACATTAGACACAGTATTCCCCAGTAGAAGATCTAACACCCGTTGCGCCTTGGTACGGGTGACGGGACTCGAACCCGTACAGCTTATCGCCAATGGATTTTAAGTCCATATCGTCTACCCATTCCGACACACCCGCATTTCTTATTTTATATATATATTATATACAAATTTTTTAGAAAAATCAAATTTTAATTAGCTGATTCGCACGTTTATTCAATTCATCTAAAAATTCATTATTCTTTTCACTCCACGCAATAATGGGATACTGATGTGTCTTACCTCGCACATCGGCGCCGCACTGTCTGCAATAACGCAGATAGTCGGCCCAGCTCAATCCAAACAGCCGTGCAGGAAGCACCGCCCAAGACCCCATTATTTTCCAATCCTCGCCAAAGTTTTTATAAATAGGAACTATTGTAAATTTCCCGTCTGGATTCTCTCGATACATAAACCAAGTTTTCATATCAAAATCTCCTTCCAAAACAATGGCATTTCAGATTTTTCTGCGTCAGATAACTGAGTTGCTTCAAAAATTTCACTCGCACACACAAATGGATTGATTGTATTCATAGGTAGCGGCTCTACTACTTTAGCTACAATATTCGCATCCGGAGCTTGAAAATTTGGATCGATATATTTCTTTGCTGTTGACGGGCTAACACCCGCTGCTTTTGCCGCACCACTATATGTGTGGCACGAAAGATAAGCTAAATTGATTTGTTTTATCTGCTCAGGAGTAATACGACTTGCCATTTTCAAACTCCTCTCTCTCAACTTTCTATATATATTATATAAAAAATCTGAAAGAAAATCAAATTTTCGTAAGCATCATAAACACAATATCTGATGTATAAGGCGGGCAAAAAGGCCCACATTCCCAAATTGAACCAGCCGAAAGGTCACATTTCTCAATTGGGTTGAAGAATCCTCTCTTTTGATACCACTGCCCATCACTATCCATATACTTGAAGTGAAAGTCAGTATCAATCAGCACGCCACAACCATCATCTTCTTCATAAGAGAGCGCTACGCGATATGCGATAAGACGTTCATTTTCTTGCGGCAATTCACCTGCATCAGCAAGTCTAAGCCGTCCCGCAAAAAGATGTAACATTTCATCTACATCACGCCAAAGAAGTCTGTTAATAACCTCCCAAAACTCAAGCCCCATTTCAATATCTTCGTCAATACCTTCCTCATAAGAATCACGCTCGTGGTCAGGAACAAATCCATCAAACGTCATCAATGCGGCTCCACCGCAATTGAAGTCAAGCATATCTGTGTTGTCAAGATTGCGGGTTTTGAGTCGATTCGTGTAATCATAATTGTCTAAATTCTTTGCTATACGCATAGCACTCACTCCTTTCAGAACTTCAGCTCGTGATCAGAACAAAAATCTCCTGTCTGTGTATAATTGACAAGCTCCTCATCATAATCGCAAGCAATTTTCTGATGATGCGTATATCTATCCATCAAACGAAACAGATTATCCATCATTGCCATTTCAAGCTCCCAAAACCAGCGTGCGCGCAGAGATGCTACTTTGACGAGAAGCCTACGCCGCGCAAGTCCTTCGCCAATTTCAATGCTGAACTCATCTCCAGCATCCATATTACACTTGGCCTTGCCACACAGGTTGTTAAGAGCAGTCTGATTTTCCTTATGGAACCTTTCAAACATTTCATAAACTTTACCCCAGCGAAGAGTTGCGTTCTCCATCTTATCTGAAAGGCGAATTGTCTCTTCAATAAGATCGCTCATTATCTCGTCGGGGTTGAACCAAGCCAGCACAACCCCATTTTCATAATCAACTGAATACTGAATACGACTATCCATTAGTAAGACTTCCTTTCAGTGTCGCAACAATCACACTCACAGTAGCGAACATCGGTCTTAACAACAGGCTTTGCCTGATTGAACATAGACATCATTGCCATCATTTTGAATACATCAGAATCCTTGCCATCTTTTTCATTCATAAGCATCATAAGCATCATAGGATTTGACATATCAAACATTGACGAACTCTTCTGGCCCATCATCAATATAAGAGGAAGCATATCCTCCATCTTACCATCACCCATCATAAGGAGAGGAAGTATATCACCAAAGGGGTGAGCCGCATCGGCAGTGGCAAAACCACTCTGGAACGGAGTAATGAGCTTGGTATAGAAGGAATAACCAAACACAGAGCGCACAGGCAGAATAGTTGCAATCTCACGGGTCACCATCTTTTCGACTACGATTCGAGCGGCATCATCGACATCAATCACACGTGCCCATGCGCCATTATGACGAATGTATTCACCGATATGGAGGTTATCTGCGGTGCAAGGCATAGCATAGCAATAAGAGCCCTTTGCGATAATCATCTCATTAGGAACGTCGATATATTCCTGAGTAGTCGGGTCATACGCAATAGAGCGCGCAAGACCATCGGTGCCAACAGTCTTGAAGGTCGCGCCGTAAATAGACATTGAAACATCATCAACCTTACCAAACTGAGCATCAAAGAACTTTATATTCATTTTCACATTCTCCTTTTCATTTTGTATATTTATTATACTTGAATTTTTTCCATAAATCAAATTTTTCAAAACGTCAAAATTAGACGTAGTGAGAGTATTAGTTAATGTATGAGTAATATTTTCAGAGCTACCGAAAAGAGATTGAAGTTTAGAATTCTCTGACTCACAAGTGTTCGTCATATTAGACATTGAACCATCAAACGAAACCTTGAGCGGCTTATAACCGTCAGGAGTGACAATGCAAAATGTGTCATTGCCTACAATGGAATCCAAACCAGTATCAAAGTTATACGATATAGGCTCAGAAAAATAACTATCATAACGCTCAGGTACATTTATTCCACAAAATCCCCAAACAGGAAAAGAAACCTTCTTTCTGGGCCTTGTTTCATTATATCCTCTAATTTCGCTTATAACAACAAGTTCTTTGTCATCACCCTCTTTTACCGTATCAATATCGACCCAAACAACCCAAGCATCTCTATATTCATATCCAGTCTCGTTTGTAATTTTAAATGCTGTTGAATTTTGAGTCGAAATACTTATCATTGCGGCTTTGTTTAAGTCTGCCCAAACCTTTTTATCTTTTACAATATACCAGTATGTTTTATTACCAATGTCATTATTTTTATCAAGAAAACGCAATCCTACTTTGACCATTGACATATCTCCTTTCTCATTTTATACATTTATTATATCATCATTTTTTTGAAAAATCAAATTTCTTTCATAAAATCCAATGGATGAGCAATTTCAAAAAAACTTGAAAAAATAAAAAAATTGGATTATGCTAAAAGCGTAATCCAAAATATTTTATATAATTATAATAAAAGGTGTGGATAGAAAAAATTGGGAGTAGAAAAGTTCTACTCCCACTTGTTATATCACTTACCGCTAATTCCGCCAACAATCTCAGCGATAGCAGAACTACCACTAGACAGTGCAAAACCAGTCAGGATAATACCCGCATTGGAAACTTCCTCAACAAGGCCAACAGCAACAAGCACGTCAAGCTTGAAAGCAAAGGCAAGGCAGAAGGACGCAATCAGGCTGACCGCCATAGTGATGTATTTACCAAAAGAAAGCTGATCCCAAATTGCGGACTTGGCTCTGTCGATAATATACCACTCAATCATAGAAACGGCAAGCAGAAGAGCTAACATATCCATTATGTCAAACCTCCCAAAATTATTTGAATATCTCTATTCATATAGAAGTAAATTTATAAGACTTACTTTACAAAAAAGAGGGGAAACTTGAAATTTTAGCAGTTTTATGCTATACTATATATAGTAAAATAGGAAAAGGAGGTTTCTATTATGTATGATTTTAAAACAGGGGAAGAGCGTTCTGATGAATTTGCTGACATAAATGATAAGTATAGCTATTATGACTACCTTTGTCAGATTACTTATCTAAATTTTTCGCATTACATACAGGGCGGCGACCTGCAATTTACAATTAATGTAGATACGGCTGACGATAATTATAAAGCCATAATACATCTCGCGCTCAAAACTGTAATCTTCTCAAAAGATAGCAAAATTTATTTGCCTGCAAAAAATTGGTTTGCATTTGTCAAATTTGTTTTGAAGGAGTTTGGGCCTAAATCGTTCCATTACTTCCGCTATGCTGGTGCGTTTGCTAAACCACGCGGCGATGTCAAAATTGACCCGCTTGATCTAATTGCTTTTGAACTTCACTCTAATCGAGTAAGCAATGTAAATATTTTTGCTGACATTTATGATACATATTTTGCGAAAGGGGCAACAATTTATGACGTATGAGCTTTGGGCTGATGGCGCTTGTAGTAAAAATGGCAAGGATGGCGCTGTTGGCGGTTGGGGCTTTGTATTGATTCAGAAAGGTAAAGGAATAATCGCTGAACAAAGTGGTGGTGAGATTGGTGCAACCAACAACCAAATGGAAATGCGCGGCATTATTGAAGGGCTGAAATACTTAACAGAACGAACGTCTTTTACTGGCTTCGATGAGTGTGTGGTATTTACTGACAGCGCCTACATTCATAATTGTTATGAACAGAAATGGTACAAGTCGTGGCAGAGATACAACTGGTTGAACTCACAAAAAAAGCCTGTTGCAAATAAAGGGCTTTGGCTGGAACTTATTCCTTACTTTGAAGACGCTCACATTCAATGGAAAAAAGTGCGCGGGCACATAGGAATAGATTATAATGAGCAAGTTGATAAGCTTGCCGTCAAAGCCCGAAAAAAAATTGAAGGAGAAATGGTAAATGGAAATAGCTGAAAATCACGTAAACGTGGTTATAGTAAATGGTGCGCCCAGTAGTGGCAAAACTACATTTGAACAAATGTGTAGCTTTATTCTTGGCCCATATTATAGAGCACGTAGTAGCGTAGATTTGGTAAAAGAGGTTGCCGCAAAAGTTGGTTGGCAAGGTGTAAAAGAGCCACGTGATCGTAAATTTCTATCGGACTTAAAAGATTTAATGAGTGCATACAATAATGCACCTTTCCGTGATATAATGAAGTACGTGCGCGAGTTTGAAGATGAACTACTGTCCTATCAAATTGATCCGCGGAAAGGTTTCATTTTTGTAGATGTGCGTGAACCTGCAGAAATTGACAAGCTCAAAAAGGCCACAAATGGTACGACTTTACTTATACGGCGCGATTCTGCAGAAGCTTCAAAGGCATCAAATCATGCTGATGCAAATGTCCTCAACTATGAATATGACTATGTAATAGACAACAATCAGACTTTTGAGGATTTAGAAGTTGAAGCAAAGCGATTCATCAAAAATTTGACTTCTTTCCAAAATTCTGGTATAGTAAACACGTAAGCCAAAGCGTATTATAAATATATAATATAAAATGTAAGTTATACTTATAAGTAAGATATGTATGTGTCTTACTTATAAGTAATACTTATAAGTTAAGAAAAGAAAAAATTACTTCAAGAAAAATAAACAAAAAGAATGTTTCTAAAAAAGAAAAGATAGGAGGCCACAAAATGCTTGGCTATATAGATGGATTTAATTTCAAAGAGATGGAACCAATGCGTTATTACGCTCATCCAAAGTCCTACAAAGGCGATCCAAAAGAAGAAGCACGTAAGCGCGTCTTTTCTGGTGAATGGATGGGCGCTCGCAAGATGGATGGATATTTCTCTAAGTTTGTAAAAGATGAAGATGGTAATATGATGCTACTCAGTCGCTCTCGCGGCGTTAGTGGCGATTTTGCTGATAAGCTCGACCACGTCCCACAACTTCAATCATTTTTTGATGCCTTGCCGATTGGAACCTGTGTTCTTGGTGAAATTTATTTTCCAACGCACGAAGGATCTAGCGAGGTCACCAAAGTAATGGGTGCTCTTACCGACAAGGCAATCGCACGCCAGAAAAATGATAAGCTCCATTTTTATGCTTTTGATATACTGGCTTGGAATGGCATATCTCTTATAAATCAACCAGCAAAAATTCGTATGTCTTATTTAGCGCATATTGATGATATAGTAAAAGATAATCATTATCTCTATGCAACTGCCGCACGGTTTTATTGGGGGCAGGAACTATGGAATATGATAGCTGACACTCTTGCAGCTGGCGGTGAGGGTGGTGTTATTCTAAATGAGAATGGTATCTACCAGCCGGGCAAACGTTCAACTAAGATTTCCCTTAAAATAAAGAAGGAACTTGAAGACACAATTGATTGTTTCTTTACTGGACGCTATACAAAGCCAACCCGCACTTATATTGGCAAAGAGATTGAAACGTGGGAGTATTGGCTTGATACTAAAACTAACGAGTTCAAGAAAGGCAATTTTTATAAAGAATTTTCAAAAGGCGCGCAGTATGAACCTGTCACAAAATCATTCTTTTATGGAATGGCTGGCAGCCTTGAAATTGCGGTGTATAATAATGGTAAGATTCATCCTATTGGCTTTCTTAGCGGCCTTACTGAAGAAATAAAGTCTCATCCTGAATCTTATGCTGGCCGCGTTATTGAAGTAAGTGCAATGCAGCTGACAGACGATAAAATGCTGCGTCACCCTAAGTTTGTGCGCTTCCGTGACGACAAAGATAAATCTGAGTGTCTGTGGCGTCAAATAGAGGAAATATAATGGCTAGCCATTATGAGAATTTTATAAGTGATTTACTTCAAAAAGCGCACATCCCCTATCAAAAGGAAGTATCATATACAGACCTGCGTGGCGGCAGGTTTCGTTATGACTTCAAAACTCCATTTGGCCTTATTGAAGTAAATGGACAGCAGCATTATTACGAAGTTTTTGGAGGCCGTGGCGGCCTATTGAAACAACAGGAGCACGACCGCCGAAAAATTAGTTATGCACTAGCTAATTGTATTCCCTTATATATTATACCATTTTGGGATATTTATTCGCTTACTAACGCGCACGAACTATTTCGAGATAAATATCGCGCGAAATCTCGTTGGCATAATGACGAAGTTTGGAGAGAGCATCAAAATTCTGTATAATAAATGCTCTAATTGCTACTTCCATAAGACGAGGAGGTGAGCGAATGGAACTTTCACCAGAACTTATCGGCGGCGTAGTTATAGCTATTTATCTTGTCGCTGATGGGTTTGAAAAAATTTGTAAAAAATTTGGCTTTTTCCAAGGTCTTTGGAGTAAAATAAAACAGAGACGAGTAGGAGAAGTCGGAGAAGAAATTGAAAAGAAACTCGCCCCTATACAAAAACAGTTGGGTAATATTGATACTCGGCTTGACGGGATTGATGAACGCTTAGATAGAATTGAAGAAACCAATGCTCAACAAAGCGAACAAATAAATTTACTAGCCGTTAGCCAAAAGAATATCTTGCGCGCGAATATAATGGATATATATCATGCCTATCGAGATGTAAGAATTTTTCCTATGTCTGTAAAAGAACAATTGGACACTCTTTATAAAGACTATAAAAAGCTCAAAGGTAATAGTTATATAGACAAATATTATACACGAATGTCGTGTTGGCAAGTGTTAGAGGATGAACCCAACCCATAAAATATAAGCTGGAAGTCAAAAATTTGACTTCCAGCCTTTTTTATGTTATACTTATATATAGTAAGAAATATAGGAGGAATTGTGATGGCCATATTCATAATAGCTGCTCTGATAATTGTTAACTTTATATACATTCACTATTATAAAAGAAATTTAGTTTTACGAAAAGAAAAAGAAATTATAGACGAAGCAGCGCGCAATGTCTTAGAAGCAAGAGAAAAATATCGACAAGAGCTTGATGAGGTTGAACTTCAACATAACGCTCGAATGGAACAAATAAGTCAAGAAACGCAAGACGCACAATATCAATGTGATATTGTCCAAAAGACTCTTGACGCTTTGCGTGAACGCCGCGAAGTTCTAAATGAAGATATACGTCGTGAAAAAAAGAAAATCGAAGAACAAACCTTCTTCAAAATCAATTTGTCTCCTGAAGCGTTAAGTGATATACAAGTTTTGCGAGAAATTGCTCCACGGCTCAATCGTCGAATTGATATAGATAAAATGATATATGATACTTATTGTGCTAAACCTGTCCTTGAAATGACACGCCGTGTCTTAAATGGAGAACAACCAAGTGGCATCTATAAAATCACACGCGAAAAAACAGGCGAAATTTATATAGGCAAATCTACAAATGTGCGCGACCGTTGGGTTCAACACGCTAAGTCTGCCTATCATTGTGGCACCATCAGTCATTCGCGCCTTCATACCATAATGGAGGAAGATGGAATTGAAAACTTTACTTTTGAATTACTGGAAAAAGTTTCAAAAGATAAGTTGACTGAACGCGAAAAATATTGGACTGAATTTTATGATACAAAAAAATTTGGATTAAATGAGAGAGTAGGATAATGGATGAAATAAAAATAACAGAACAACAGCGTAGAATAATAACCGCGCCAGAAGACAAGGTTGTCGTAATGTCTAGCGCAGGAACTTCAAAAACTTTTTGTCTTATTGAACGCATAAAGTGGCTTGTATCTCAGGGAACCTTACCCTCACATATTGTAGCTATTACATTTACAAATAATGCGGCGCAAGAAATTATAAATCGCCTTGAACCTTTACAGATTGGATTTTGCGGCACTGTTCATTCGTTTGCAAACTTTTTACTTCATACTGAACAAATTGCAACTAGAGAGACAATTGAAAGTGAAGATTTTGATGAATTATTCAATTTAGTAAAACAAAATCCGCGCTGTGTAAGTAATTTTCCTGTTGATCATTTGCTGCTTGATGAGGCGCAGGATAGTAATAATCATCAGTTTGAATTTATTCTGGAGATGGTAAATCCAAAACGATTTACAATATTAGGGGACGAGAAGCAAACGATATATGCATTTGCAGGTAGTAATCCTGACCTTATTGTAAATTTGAGCCAAACTGATGGAGTAGCAACTTATAAGCTATCTGAAAATTTCCGCAATGCGCGCGTTATTCACGAATTTGGAAAATGGGCTATTGAGCGGATGAATTGTGGCTATTATGACAATTCTACTCTAATGCGAGATGAAATGGGAAAAAAGATTACAATTCTTTACAATTTGGAAACGGTTGCAAATTACATACTTCAAGATGGTAAATTTGGTGAATGGTTTGTATTGACTCGCACTAATGCACAACTTGAAACTGTCAAATCTTATCTTGAAAGTCGCGGCATCTTTTGCGATACTTTCAAGCAAAAGGAAGTAAATCTTGGACAGCTCCAAGAAAAAATGAAACAGAATACTGTCAAAGTCCTCACAATACATTCTTCAAAAGGACTTCAACAAAAGAAAGTCGTTGTAATAGGCGCAACGATTCCTGAACCGAATTATTATACCCACAGAGCACCACTTGATATGGTTGAGGAAGGACGCCTTGCTTATGTTGCTATCACACGTGCACAAGACTTTCTTTTATGGGTAAAACGCCGTCGCGTCAAGAAAGAACAAGAACAAAAATTTAGGAGTTGGGAATAATGGAAAGAATAGATTGGGAAAAAGAAAATGAAGCGGCACGTCAACTTATTTATCATAATCTGCGTAATATGAACTTCTGTGGCACTACCTTGGAAGGACTTTATTTGTTTATGCCGCATTTGAATAGATTTGGCATCAATACACTTCTTATTCAGAAAAATGGAGAGGATGATGATTTATATATTCTTCGGGTCGATCAAAAAACACTCAACAGATGGAATACTGAAGACGAATAAAAAACGCCAGTCTTACTAAAAAGACTGGCGCATAATTTATCACTCTGAAGGCCCTTCCGGTTGAACCGGTGTTTCTTCGGCTTTATTGTCAGCAATAATAGCTGCTTCAAGATTGTCCAACAGAGTTTCTAATACACGATAGTTGATGCGTTTATTCGCAACATATGCCATAATTCTATCACGGCACTCAGGGGCTTTTTTGGTATCAGCCATAGGTATCATCCCTCCTTTTGTCTTATATAAGTAGGCCAATACTACTAAAACTCTACAAATTTGATCTTGAAAAGAAATTTTGATATAATATAATAAAATAAAAGGCGGTGGAATGAATGTTCAAAGCAAAGAATATAAAAACACAAAAAATTGAACCCATTTTGGATACTTATGTTGATGATACGTGCGGCACTACCTTTTTTCTTGTGTGGCGTGGCAAGTGGGTTTGGGATTTTGCAACGAATTTTGTTCCACCAAATTGGGAGGAAGAAAAGCCTTGAAGATAAATTGTCCTAATTGCGCGGCTCCAATTGACCCTGAATTGAACAAATGTCCATATTGTGGCACAACTTATTTTGATATGAGTTGTATTGATTTTGAAAATGAAAAGCCTTTTTATTTGAAAATAAAAACGAAATGGAATAACATTGATTGTTATATTACTCAATTTGTAAAACCAAAATTGACGACGATTGGCAATCCAATAATAATGAGCGGTGTATATGAGAAAGGATTAACAACAAATATTTCTTTTAGTGGAATTCCTTTTGGAAATAATGAGCTAATGAGGGTTGAAATAGGAAATGAGTCGAACTAAAGAAGAAATGCGCGAAGCTCGCAAAAGAAAAATCGAATACCGCCGCCATTTGTTATCTCATCTTGATCATGCTGGGCGCGCTGTTGATGTAAAGGACGGCTATTTTGCCAATAGCAGTGAAATAAGTAAATACATAACAGCAGGAAAATCAAAGAAAACTAAAACCAAAAATGGTCACGCATCATATCGACATAAAGGAACCTATGGCGTGGCAGTTGACCATTCGCCAAGAGATAAAAGACAAATCGACAGAAAGGAAAACAATGTAAATGACAGTTGAAGAACGAGTAGAATTTGAAGAAAATCAGAAAAAAATAGAGGAACTTTTAGAACGACAAAAACAGCTTAATCCTTATTATAACTTAAAATTGATGTCAAATAAGGAATTTGGCGAGCAATGGAGTGAGTCTTATATACTTTCTCAATGCTCTAATTTACAAAAAGATAACAGTCGTGGGCATGATTTCTATAATAAGAATTTTGGTCGTATTGAAGTAAAATCAAGTCGTTTGCCAAATAAAGGTGTTACTTATAATCAATGCCATCCTTATGAATGTGAATATTTCCTTTTTGTAAATTACAATACTATTGATGGGTCTGAACAAATTTATTTTGTTCCCTCTGAGAAAATTCTTGATTCAGATTTGTTTTCTATTACTAAGCAGCATAGTCGAGATGAAGGCACTTGCTATAGTATGTCAGGTTCTACAAAGAAAAATAAAACGAGTTTAGGGGAATTTTCCTTTGAAAATTTTTTTGTTTTGAATAATTATTTAGGGAGTGATAACAATAAGTAAAATTGAAAATGATAAGTATTATACAGAAGACACTCTAAGCAAATATTGTGTTCAAAAAACTTTTGAAGTTATTGGAGAAGATTGGGATAGGATAATTGAACCCGCTGTTGGCGCAGGATCTTTTTTGACATACTTGCCAGAAGACACCCTCTATTATGATATAGAACCCGATGCCGCACTTCCTGCCACCATAAAGCAAGATTTTCGGGAGGTCAATTTGCCCTATATTTCACATTCTCTTGTTATTGGTAATCCGCCATTTGGTCGCGCAAATAAGCTTTCTGTTCAATTTGTCAAGCAAGCAATGCGGTTAGGTGATTATGCTTCTTTTATACAACCTATTTCGCAACTTAACCAAAATCGAACAATGAAAGATACAGAGCTTCTTTATAGTGAGGATCTTGGAAGGGCAAAATATTCAGGAAGAACGGTTCATTGTTGTTTGAATATATATCATAAATGCAAAGATGGCCATAAGCAAGACCTTTCTATTCCGGGTATTCTAGAGTGCCGACATATTTTTCGAACAGGAAAATATAAACATTCTGATGAAATTTTAAATTATCCTTGGGATTTTAGAATTAGTGCTTGGGGAAGAATTCGTTTATTATCAGAGGGGCATACTTGCCCTAATGAAATCGTTTTTCGAGTAGATAACTCAATTAGAGATTGGCTTTCTAAAAAATTAGAAGAATGTGATTATTCTAAACTTCTTTCTTGTGTTTCAGAGCCGAACCTCCCAGCTTGGCGTCTTAGAAAATGGTTAAAAGAAGAATATACGAAAGAACATTACGAGGAAGAAATTTGATTTCTTCCTCAATTTTTGTTATAATTAAAAAAGAAAAATAAGATTGGAGATGAAATAATGAGCTATGATGCCAATTCAATTGAGACTCTGAATTTCCGCGATGCCATAAGAACTCGCGTGGCTATGTATATGGGCAGTGCTGATAATCAAGGTGTTCTGCAGTGTGTGCGTGAAATTATTACAAACTCAATAGATGAAGCAACTATGGGATATTGTGATCGTATTGTCGTTGATCTTTTTGAGGGTAACCGTATCACGGTTCTTGATAATGGACGCGGCTGCCCATTTGGTTTGAGAGATGATGGCATTGATGCACTTGAAGCAATTTATACCTTACCCCATAGCGGTGGTAAGTTCAATGATAAAATTTATCAAAACGTTGGCGGCCTCAATGGTATTGGAGCGAAGGGAACCGCTTTGTCAAGCGATAAGTTTCGTGCGGTATCAATGAGAGATGGAAAAGAATGCGAATTGATACTTGAAAAAGGAAATAAAATTTCACTTACAGTTGGTGAGCCTAATAACCCCAAAGCGCACGGAACATTTGTTGATTTTATCCCCTCTCAAGAAGTGTATAATCTTGAGCCAATAAACATCAAATTTTCTGACATAAAAGAAATGTGCCGCAACTGGTCTTATCTCTATCCATTTCTTACTTTTATTTTGAATAATCATATAAAAGGGGAAGAGGAAGCGGTTCAGTACCACGCAAAGAATGGATTGCTTGACTTTATGAAGACTTGCGCAGGTAAATCGCTAAATAAAACGCCCCTCCATATTACAATGAAAGAGGACAATGTTGAAACTGAAATTGTAATGTGCTGGACAAATGGGCGCAATGAAGAGTGGCACGTTTTCACAAATGGACTTGAAAATACAGCAGGTGGCACCAGTCTAACAGGGGTAAAAACCGCGCTAACAAATTATTTCAAAAAAAAGATAAAAGGTGAGGTTCCGCCTGATATTCTTCGAAAAGGCTTGTTTTATGCGGTAAGTTGCAAAGTTCCTCAGCCAAGTTTTAGCGACCAGACAAAAACAAAAGTCAATAATCCCGTGCTTCGTGGTCTGTGCCAGCGCGCAACGGGTCAGATGCTGGAAGAATTTGAGCGTAAGCACCGCGATGAGTTTGATAAAGTTATGGAGCTTCTAACAAAAGAAGCAAAAGCGGATCAGGTCGCTGAGCGCGCGCGGCAGCAAGTCCTAAATGCTTCAAAAGAGGTTGAAAAGAATCAAAAACGAAAAGTCTTTTCAAGTGATAAATTGAAAGACGCGGAATTTTTGGGAGAGGACTCTACTCTGTTGATTGCTGAGGGTGATTCTGCACTAGGAGGCTTGGCGCAGGGTCGTGATTATACTAAGTATGGTATTATGGCTATTCGAGGTAAAATTATCAATGCCTTATCTAATTCTGATGAGAAGGTTTATGAGAATGAAGAAATTAAATTACTATTAAGTGCTATGAACATTGTACCTGAAAAGTATGATGCAAAAAAACTTCGATACGGCAAGCTTGCCATCTGTACTGATGCTGATAGTGACGGCTATCATATTGGCCTACTTATTATGGCAGCTTTAGCACATATTGCTCCTCAGTTTATTCGTGAAGGCAGACTGTGTTGGTTGCGCTCTCCTTTGTGGATTGTAAATAATGGAAAAACTGAGTCTTATTTCTTTACTGATGCAGAATATGAAGCAAATAAAACCAAGGTAAAGGGCGAAGTTCAGCGTAATAAGGGCCTCGGTTCTCTTGAACCCAATCAGGCACGTAAATCTATGTTTGATCCCGAATATCAGCGTATGGACGTGATAGAGTATGATGAAGAGGCAATGGATTTACTTTATTCTCTAATGGGAAGTGAAGTAAGTCCAAGACGTGACTTTATTATACAGAATGTAGACTTTTCGGAGATCAGAGAATGACTAATAAATGGAATAAATGCCCTTTGTTTGAATTCTGTAATTGCAAAACTGCTATATGCAGGACTTGTCTACCAGATAAGTCCTGCTATTGGTATAAATATTTTAAAAAGTTAATTGAGGAAAATAAAGAAAAGGATAATTTAGATACATGATTAATTTAGAGTTGTATAAATTTGATTTTCTTTAAATTTTTAATATAATATAATAAAAAGAATAAATAGATTGAACTTTCTATATTCCATAAGTTCCATTTTGCTTATATATAAATGGAATGGAGGTTTGAAACAGTGGGGAAAAGCAATTATACAGAAGAAGCTCTAAAAGATTGCCAAAAGCGAGATAAAATTAAATATAATTATTGCCAAGAACACAATATAAAGTTATATTATATTACTTATGAAGAAATTATTGAAGATAGATTGGAGGAAATATTTAGTGAACAGCAATAATATGACCGACATAATAAAGCAAAGTTTCGCACAATATGCGGCTGCAGTTATTCAATCGCGAGCATTGGTCGATGTGCGTGATGGACTTAAACCATCTGCGCGTCAAATCTTTTACTGCATGGATAAATATAAATATGTGGCAGCCAAGCCCTTTCAAAAAACAATGGCAGCGATTGGTGATGCTATGAAACATTTTTATATTCATGGTGACAGTTCTTGTGAAGGTATTATAATGCGTGCTGGTCAGGCTTTTGCTATGAGATATCCACTTGTAGAAGTAAAAGGTAATGGCGGAACTTTGTTGTCATCTGGTAACTGGGCAGCTCCACGTTATACGGAGACAAGGCTCTCTAAGCTTGCTGCATATCTATTTGCTGACATTGATAAAGATACTATTGATGATTGGCGTGATAATTATGCCGATAATGAGCTGTATCCATCTGTACTTCCTACTAAGGGGTATTACAATATTGTAAATGGTAGTAGTGGTATTGCAACGGGTATGGCCTGTTCTATTCCTCAATATAACCTGCGTGAATTGAACAATGCACTTATTTATCTTATTGACAATCCAGATTGCGATTTTAATGAAATCTATTGCGCCCCCGATTTTGCTACTGGCGCTATTCTTTATAACGAAGATGATGTAAAGAAATCTATGAAGAATGGTCAGGGATTTGCTTGTAAGTTGCGCAGTGTGGCTAAGTATGATTCTAAAGAAAAATGTTTTACCATAACTGAAATTCCATATGGGGTTTACACCAATACAATCTGCGGTCAACTTGAGGAAATTGTGAATGGAGAGGATAACCCCGGCATCGAAAGATTTAATGACCTTACCGGTTCTACTCCGCTAATTAAAATTTATTTAACAAAGAAAGCAAATCCTGATAAGGTACTAAAGTATCTGTTCAAAAATACGTTTCTTCAGTACCATTATGGCATCAACTTCACAATGCTAGATAATGGCCGTTTTCCTCGTGTATTTGGTTGGAAGGAGATGCTTCAGTCTCATATCGATCATGAGCGTGTTGTGTATCGTCGTGCTTTTGAGTTTGACCTTAATAAAATCAAATCTCGTATTCACATTATTGATGGTCTGCTGATTTGTATGGCACATATTGAGGAGATTGTTCAAACAATTCGCAGTTCCACGTCAGCTAGCGCTGCCTCTGTTGCATTGCGACAGAATTTTTTACTCGATGAAGCACAAGCCAAAGCTGTATTGGATATGAAGTTAAGCCGTTTGGCACACTTAGAAGTCCAAAAGCTGGAAAACGAAAGGGCTGATTTGGTTTCTAAAGCAGAGTCTATTGAAAAAATTCTCAATAATGAGGAGCTGTTTAAAGAAGAGATCAAGAAGGGATGGCGTGAAGTTGCCGAGAAATTTGGAGATGACCGCCGTACACGGATTTTGAATTTGTCGGCGGATGAAAATGATGAGCCTGTTGAAGTAAAGAAGTATCAGATAAGTTTAACAAATCAGAATGAAATTTATGTAAATGAAATTTCTTCTCTCTATTCACAAAGTCGCAATACGGTTGGCAACAAAATGAAATTGGCAGATGGCGAATATATCACATATTCAACTTCCTGTATGACAGGCGATGTGCTTTTATTCTTTACACAAAAAGGGCTGATGTATGCACGGCCTCTGTCATCTTTTGAGAACGAGAAGAAAACTTATCTCGATTTCGCGGGTGATGATAAGGTTCTTACACTTACATCTTACAACAAAACCACAAGTGCGTGCTATGCTATGTTTATCACGAAGCAAGGTTTTGTCAAAAAAACTGAACTCAAAGAATATAATACCAATCGTTCTGGCGGCATAAAAGCGATTGAGTTTGCTACTGGCGATGAATTAGTCAACGTATTGTTAATAAACGAGGAAAATCTTGCGCTTTCCACAAAAAAAGGCCAACTTCTCATAATTGAGACTGACTTGATAAATGCCATTGGACGTGCTACAAAGGGTGTTCGTGGCATCAAGCTAAGTCTTGGCGATGAAGTATCAAGTGCCCGTGCTATTACATCGGAAAAAGAAATTGTCGTTGTGTCAAAAGAAGGATTGGCAAAACGGCTGTCTGTTGATGAACTACCTATTCAGGGTCGCTATACAAAGGGCGTGAAAGCTATGCCAGAAGGAATTGTTGATTTTGTTGCTCTACAGAGTGAGCGCGAATTGGTTGTTATATCGACAAGCGCACGTCTTCGTATCAAAGTAAATGATTTGCCACTTCAGAGTCGGACAGCGCAAGGAGTCAAGACATTGAAGTTGTCTGGTAAAAATGAAGTAATTGGTCTGGTCAAAATTTGATTTTTTTCAAAATCTGCGATATAATATATATACAAGATGAGGAAAGAAAGAAATTATTTTCCAAAATTAAATATTGAAAATTTGATTTTGAGTGAAATTTTTGATATAATATATTTGTTGAATGGGGAAATGATTCCCATTTATATAAAATAAAAAATTTATAAAACAAAAACAAGGAGAAAAACACATTATGAAACTTACAGAAAAGTCCAGTCAGGTTTTTGATTACGTTCGTGACAATGGTGGCCATATTTCCATTGATGAACTGGTTTCCGCTCTCGGTCGCGCCGCTCGTTCTATCGGTGCAAATGTAACTGACCTTCAGAAGAAGGGTCTTGTTGTCCGTGAGAAGGTTGCTGGTGAAGGCGAGGACGCCAAGGATATCACTTACGTCAATCTTACCGATGAGGGCAAGGCTTTCGTCCCGTCCGCTGACGAAGAGTAATTTTGAATATATCGGAGCCTGATGAATAGTCAGGCTCCTTATGTTCAAAAGAGTCAAAAATAAAAAACAAGGAGTAAAAAAATGAGAGAAGCAACTAATAAAGTATATATTGAAGGAATATTGAGTGAAACTGACCTGAAGAATGGCTCTTTTGAAAAGGACGGCCGCACCACTGAGTATCTTGGTGGCACTATAAAAATAAGAGTCAATAGCAAAGAGGGACTTCTTGAAATCCCTGTAAAGCTGTTTGCAAATAAGACCAAGCGTGATGGTAATGCCAATCCTGCGTATGCATCTGTTCAGCGTATTCTGGATGAAATGCATAGTATTGCACAGATCGGTGAGGCTGATGCAACTCGTGTCCGTCTGACTGGCAAGATTTCTATGAATGAGTATCCGTCTCAGGATGGTTCTTCTATGATTTCTTATCCTCAGATTCAGGCTTCTTTTGTCAATGTTGTTCGTAAGGATGAAATGAAGCCCAAGGCTGATTTCTCTATTGAGATGATGCTGGCTAATATGTCTCCTGAACTTGATAAGGAAGGAATTGAGACGGGTAATATGATAATCCGCGGTGTTGTCCCCGGCTGGGGTGATACTGTTGATGTCATTCCGTTTATTGTCAAGAGCGAGAACGTTCGCGCGGCAATAAGTGAATATTGGCAGGAGAATGACTGCGTTGCGGCTGAGGGTCGTTTGAACTTTACCTCTACCGTCCGCACTGAAATAGTCAATCCGGGCTTTGGCGAACCGCATGAAGAAACTCGCACTCTGAATTTGAGTGAGCTGGTCATTACTGGTGGTTGCCCGACTCCTCTTGATGGCGACAGGGCTTGGACTCTTGAAGAGATAAGCGCAGGCCTCAATAAGAGAAAGGAACGTCAGGAGCAGCAGAAGGCCAATGGTCGTGCACGTGCTGCACAGCGCAAGGCACCGGCTCAGGCTTCTTCCACTGCGTCTATGGGTCTTGATCTCGGTTTCTAAGGAGGTCTTGACCTATGGCTATTGATTTGATGGCGATACAGCCGAGTGTTGTTTCTCGCGATTTGCGAGGGAAGTTCGTTATGCTGTATGGAAAAGAGAAAAGTGGTAAGACTACAGCCGCTTGTTCTTTCCCTAAGAGTCTTCTCCTCGCATTTGAAAAAGGTTATAATGCCATTGGTGGTGTTATGGCTCAGGATATAACCAAGTGGTCAGATATGAAACAGGTCTGCCGTCAGCTTGAAAAGCCGGAAGTGCGTGAGAGATTTTCTACTGTCATTATAGATACTGTTCCTATTGCGTATGATTACGTTGAACAGTATGTATGTGCTCAGAATGGTGTGTCTAAAATTTCTGATATACCTTGGGGCGGCGGTTTTTCACAAGCAAAGAAAGAATTTGAATCTACGCTTCGTAAGATTACACAATTGGGCTATGGCCTTGTCCTTATAGCCCACTCTACCTCTCGCATTGAAAAAGATGCTAATGGCAGTGAGGTTGAAATTATCTCTCCTGATCTTCCCAAGCGGGCAGCCGAAATTTGTAACGGTTTAGTTGATATTATTGGTTATATCGGAACTGAATTTGTCAATGGCGAAAATAAGCGTTGGCTTTATACGAGAGAGACCCCCACTCTCTTTGCAGGTAGTCGTTTCAAGTATATGCCGCCAAAGATCCCGTTCGGTTATGATGAGCTTGTAAAAGGCATCAATGAAGCTATTGATAAAGCTGAAAAGCTCGATGGTATTTCTGTTGTAGATAGAGGGCAAAGTTGGGAGAAAGATGAAACTCCTCTCGACTATATAACCGTCCGTAATCACGCACAAGACCTTTGGGTTAAGCTTGTCGGTACAGATGAAAATGCTGATGCCGATATGGCTCGTCGCATTTCTAAGAAGATCGAAATGATTTTCGGTCATCCAATGAAGCTCAGTGAAGCTACCGAAGACCAAGTCGATTTGCTCAATCTTGTCAATCTTGAGATGGAAGATCTTCTCAAGGAGAAGAGCAACTAAATATTGTATAACTGCTCACGGGCGACTACTTTATACTGTAGTCGCCCTTTCTAATTTGACTTTTTAGAAAAATTGTGATATAATATTTATATATGAAAGGAGTGAGAAAGTGGCAAAAACACAATTGAAATATCCAAAAAGAGAAGTCGAGTGCCGCTATTGCCACAAAAAGTTTGACCGAAATGTCGTGCCAGAAGGTACGTGGATTGAAAGTCCAACAAAGTGGTTTTATCACACCGAATGTTATCCAAAAGCAATGGAGCTTAGAAAGACAAAAAAAATAACAGATACAGCGTCAGAGACCGAATGGAAAGATAGTACATATTATTTCTTGAAGAATCATTTAAAGATAGCTGTCAATTATCCATTATTTGACAAACAATGGCAATCAAATCTCAAAAAGAAACGTACTCCAAAAGGCATTTATTTTGCACTTGTATATTTTTACGACATAAAGAAAAACTCAATTGAACGTTCTAATGGTGCGATTGGAATCGTAGATTATGTCTATGATGATTCACGCGAATATTGGAAGCAACAGAACCAGCGCGATAGTAATATCATAAAACGAATCGAAGAACAGGCAAAAAAACAAGCTGAAGCACAGAAACAAATTGTGCGGCAAGTTGCGCCCAAAAAGAAAAATAATCGTAAAACTTATTCAATGGAGGATGATGAAGATTGATTGACCGCACTTCTATAAATCAGGTTCTTGGCGGTTTGATTCTTCAGCCCAAACTCCTAAACGAAACAGACAAATATTCATTGACACCACTGGACTTTGAGGATAAGTTTGATAGACGAGTCTTCAAAGCCATTTATATGTTATACACGAGCGGTGCCCCTAAGATAAGGCCGATTGATATTGAAGGAGTTTTTGGACAAGACCCAATGTCAAAGTCTTTATTTGAACAGTCAAATGGGCTTGAAAGAGTTCAAGATTTGATTGAGTTGGCAGAAGTTGAAAACTTCGGCTTTTATTATAACCAACTCAAAAAGTTCAATTTAATGACAGACCTTGAAAAGCAAGGATATAGTGTCAAGTCATTCTATGAGAAAGATTTGACGGCTCCACGCGCAAGTGAGATAAATGAGAGATTCAAAGAGCTGACGCCGCAAGATATCATCAAAGGTCTAAAAAAGCAACTTGTTCATTTGGAAAGTGAATATGCGGCTGGCGAAGAAGTTGAAATTGAAAGTCTCGCGGATGGCATTGAGGAATTGGTTGAAAGTTTTGGCTCCACAGAAGAAATTGGTTATCCAATACAGGGCGCGATTTGTAATGAGATAATGAATGGCGCGTTAAAAGGAACTTTAACAGTTCGTTCAGCGAGTAGCGGCCTTGGTAAGACGCGTACTGCGGTAATGGATGCTTGTTATCTTGCTTATCCTATTCGTTATAATACAG